>JAAGKN010000584.1_pt1 | contig 84819 bp, 85 predicted proteins | sample 6206371 | NCBI WGS metagenome assembly JAAGKN01 (sample SAMN11533720, study PRJNA540317) | gut metagenome | isolation source: fecal pellets from male and female animal of same cohort | host: Peromyscus leucopus | place: USA:CA | collected 2017 | reverse complement strand
TTGCAATGTCTGCAATAAATTGCAACCCATCTTTTTCAAATTCTGTGCCTTTTAGTATATCTTTTACAATAGGATGTTCTGGTGCTATAAGCAGAAATGTTGCACCGTATAAAGTATCAGGTCTTGTTGTAAATACTGTTACAGTTTTATCATTTTCTGTAAATTTAAAAATTATTTCTGCACCAATAGATTTACCTATCCAGTTTCTTTGCATAGTTAAAACTTTTTCAGGCCAACCTTTTAGTTTATATGTATATTCCAATAGTTCATCTGCATATTCTGTAATTTTTAAAAACCATTGTTCTAGTTCTTTCATTTCTACAATAGAAGAACATCTCCAACAATGACCATCTTCTACTTGTTCATTTGCCAATACTGTTGCACATTCAGGACACCAATTTACAAGAGATTTCTTTTTATATGCTAAACCTTTTTTCCATAATTCTATAAATATCTTTTGTTCCCATTTATAATATTCTGGGGCACAGGTTGCTGTTTCCCTTGTCCAGTCATAAGAAAATCCAAGTTTTTTAAGCTGTTCTTTCATATTTTCAATATTTGAATATGTCCACTCTGCAGGATGTCTGTTATTTTGTTTTGCAGCATTTTCAGCAGGAAGTCCGAAAGCATCCCAGCCCATAGGATGAATAACATTTAATCCCTGCATAAATTTAAAACGAGAAATAACATCTCCAATAGAGTAGTTGCGAACATGTCCCATGTGAATATTACCTGATGGATATGGAAGCATTTCAAGACAGTAATATTTTTCTTTACTGTTATCTACTTCTCTTTTGAAAATATTGCTTTCTTCCCAGCGTTTTTGCCATTTTGATTCAAATGCAGATGGATTGTATTTCATATATCTTTCACCATTAAGAATTTTAAGTTTTATGTCATATACCACAATATATATATATTAAGCAAGCTATTTTTAAGTTTAGATTATTACTAATTAAAAGGTTTTTTTGAATATGTTTTTATTGTTTAGGTAAAGTTATATTCTCATAGAAAGGCTTATTCTTCCTCTTTCTTTATCTATATCTATAACCATAACTTGAACTTTTTGACCAACTTTAACAACTTCACTTGGATGTTTTATATAGCTTTCTGAAAGTTCTGAAATATGGACAAGACCATCATTTTTTAATCCAATATCTACAAAAGCACCAAAATCTACAATATTAGTAACTTTACCAGCTATAACCATACTTGGTTTTAAATCATCAACATTGATAATACTTTTTTTGAATATTACAGGGTCTACATTATCTCTTATATCTCTGTCTGGTTTTTCTAAATTTTCTATAATATCATTAAAAGTGTATATACCAAGCCCTGTTTCTTCTGCAAGTTTATTTAAGTTATTTGTTTTTGCAATTTTTCTAATTAATCCAACTTCTTTTACTGTTACTTTAAATCTATTTAGTAATGTATGGACTGCATCATAAGTTTCTGGATGAATAAACATACTATCCAATACTTCATCACCACCATAAATTTTTAAAAAACCAGCACATTGTTTAAATATAGATTCTCCAATACCTGTTATGTTTAAAAGTTGGTTTCTATTATTAAATATACCATTATTTTCTCTATATTTAACTATTTTTTCTGCAACAGAATAATTAAGACCAGATACATATTGTAAAAGGGAAGGGCTTGCTGTGTTAAGGTTCACACCAACGCTATTTACCACATCTTCTACTACTGCTTGTAATGTATTTTCAAGTTTTTTCTTATTAACATCATGCTGATACATTCCAACACCAATAGAACGAGGTTCAATTTTTACAAGTTCTGCAAGTGGGTCAATAACTCTACGAGCAATAGATATAGCACCTCTTATCGTAACATCTAAATTAGGAAATTCTTTTGCAGCAATTTTACTTGCAGAATAGACACTTGCACCAGCTTCATTAACAATAGTATATTCTACATTTAACTGACTTTCATTTAAAACTTTTGCAACAAATTCTTCTGTTTCTCTACTTGCTGTGCCGTTACCAATAGAAATTGCATTAATATTAAACTGTTTAATAATATTAATAACTTGCTTTTTACTTCCCTCATAATCACTTTGTGGTGGAGTAGGGTAAATCACTCCATAAGTTAATAATTTACCAGTTTCATCAACAGCAGCATATTTGCAACCCGTTCTATATGCTGGGTCTAATCCTAAAACAGACCTTCCTTTAACAGGTGGTGTCATAAGTAGACTTTTTAAATTATCACTAAAAACATGAATAGCTCGTTCTTCGGCATTTTGCCTTAATTCACTTCTTATTTCAAGCTCAATAGAAGAAGAAAGCATTGTTTTAAATGCACGATTTGCACATTTTTCTATTATTGTATTATGTTTGTATCCGTCTTCATATATTATAGCAAGCACTGTGTTTATACATATTTCTTCATCAATATTAATCTTAACTTTTAATATATTTTCTCTTTCACCTCTAAAAATAGCTAATACTCTATGAGGTGGTAATGTTGATATTTTTTCTTCAAATTCATAATATGCTTCGTAAGGTGTTCGTTCTTGAAAATCTTCAGATGCAGTTGATGAAATAACTGCATTTTTATTATAAAGTTCCCTTAACCTATTTTTTATGTTAATGTTATGACCTATGTCTTCTATTATAATATCTTTTGCCATAGAAAGAACAGTATCAATATCTTCTGCTTTGTCATTTACATAATCTTTTGCAAAGTCTTCTAGTGTTATTAAGTCAGTATGATTTTTAATATATTCTGCAACAGGTTCAATACCTGCTTCTCTTGCAATATCTGCTTTTGTTTTCTTTTTAGACTTATATGGAGCATATAAATCTTCAACTTCTGTAAGTGTAACAGCTTTTAAAATTGCAAGTTTCAATTCATCAGTAAGTTTTCCTTTTTCTTCAATATTTTTAATAATTTCATCTTTTCTTTTATTAAGATTTTCAAGATATTCATATCTTTCAAGCACAGCTCGGATTTGGATTTCATCCATTGCACCAGTCTGTTCTTTCCTATACCTTGCAATAAATGGAACAGTATTTCCATCCATATAAAGTGAGATTAAATTTTCTATATTTCTTTTTGGAAAAGTAAATTCTTTAATAAGAGACTCTATATCTACCATACACTATCCTTTATATACAGATTTAATATTACTTTATTTAATTGTGATTATCAAGCAATATCTAATAGTATTTGACATTATATATAGTTTTGGTTAAAGTATAAAAAAAGGATTTGAATATGGTAAGCATAATATTATTTATTACAGCATGTGCGGTATTAATAATAGCAGGCATACTGCTTGCAAAGGGACATAAAAAAGAAAATAATACATATATAAATATACCGCAACAGAAAGAAGAACAGTTTTTTAATACAAAATATGATGAACTTAATTATCTTTATAAAAGCGGTGCAATAAAAAAAGATGAATATAAAAGCCAAATGAAGAATATTATTAACTGATTATTATGCACCTGTGAAAAATATAATTAAAGCCTGAATAAGACCAATTATAAATCCTATAAAAAAACCTAGAATATTTATCCATTTAAAATGCTCTTTCATGAAAGAAAATAATATATTTTCTACTTCGGGTAGTGGTAGAGCATTTATTTTATCTTTTACTATTTTTTCAATATTAATTGTATTTAAAGCATATTTTAAGTTATTTTTAATAAGTTTAATAGCAATTTCTGTAATAATATTTGATATTTTATTGTAATTAATGTTTATAAATGATGTAAATCTATTGATAATATTTGACTTTATTGTTTTATAGTTTTCAGCATTTAATATATCCATTATATCTATTTTAATTAATTTATAAATATCAATATTAAAAAGTTTTATTATATCATTTAGTGTAAGATGATTGTATTGATTGATAGTGTTTAATATTAATGATGACACTTTTTCTACTACATTTGTATCTTTGAAAAAATAATTTTTAATATAAAACATAATATCTTGTGTATCATTAAATCCTAATTTTATAAGAATTTCATTAACTTGTCTTTTTAAAAGATTATCTATTTCTTCTTCAATAGTTTTGTAAATATTTTTGTAAATATTTGGATTAGTTGATAAATCATCAGCAATATTAGGTAATTCTTTATCTATAACTTGTTCTATTTTTTCATTACTTAAAAATAGATTAATAAACCCAGCTTTTAGCAAATCCATACCAGATGAAGAATAAAGCATATTATCCTTAAAGTTCACTACTTTTTGAGCTAGAACAGTTTTTATCATATCATTTCTGCCAAGCCGTCTTATATTTGCCATAATAGTAATTGTTAAATATTCTATTAAGTTATGTTTTCTGTTTAAAATATCTATTGGTAGAACTTCTTGCAATGTTTTATTGTTTGATAGTATAGAATTGATTATGTTTTCTATATTTTCATCTATCATTTTTTCTAAATTAAAATGTTTTACTAGATTAAATATAGGTTCTTGAAAATTCTTTATATTAATTTGCTTTGTAAGAAAAATATTTGCAATATAACTTAAAGTGTTATTTAAGATATTGTTAATTATTTCTTTATTATTAATAATTTTATCTTCTAGACTTGATAATCTAATAATTGCATAAATATCTTTTGAATTAACATTTTTAAGTTTATATGCAATCATATTTTGTATTTTGATTTTTATATCGTCATTTTCAAGTGCATATAAAAAATCATCATGTGCTAAAAGTTTTTGACCTACAATTTCCGATATTTTTATTGCCAGTTTTGGTCTTGTTTTAGGAACAATACCTTGCCAACCTAATGTATACCATTTAGGTTTATATGGTCTAAAAAGCATTTTTATTGCTAGTTTGTTTGTTACATATCCAACTACACCAGCAACTAATGGGGTAGTAACAAGATTAATTATTGGCTGCTCTAACAACTGCTCCCTCTCTTAAACCAAAATCTGAAATTGTAACTGTATCTAAATTTGTTTTGTTTAATATTTCAAGTATAATTAAAATACCGGGTATAATTAAATCTTCTCTTCCCTTATCCATACCTTTTATTTCAAGCCTTTTATTGTATGGTGTGGAATAAACTTTATTAAGTATGTCAATAATTTTTTGTTTTGTAATTTTATATCCATTAACTTTAATATAATTATATTCAGTCATCTCCATATCTATTGCAGCAAGAGTTGTTGCAGTGCCTGCTGTTGCAATAAAATTTTGAATATTATCAGGTATATTTATATTTTTAAAAAAATCTTTTATATAAACTTTACATTTATCAATAGTATCTATATTGCTATTCTGAAAATCAAACATATCAGCCATTTTAACCACACCTATTTTATGGCTTTCTGTATGGAGTTCATTATTATGTAGGTATATTATTTCCGAAGAGCCACCACCTACATCAAGTATCAATGGATTACTACCTATATCAAATCCTGAACATACACCAGTGTATTCAAGGATACCTTCTTCTTTACCAGTTATAATTGATATTTCTATACCTTCATTTTTAGCAGCTTTTATGAAATCATTTCCATTTTTAGCTTCCCTAACAGCACTTGTTGCAACAGTTTTAATTTTTGAAATATTATAATTATCAAGCGTTTTCTTAAAGTCAGCTAACACTTTTATAGTTTTAGTAAAAGGTTCTTTTGCAAGCAAACCAGTTTTATTTATATTGGTGGCAAGTCTTGTTGTTGCTTTTTCTTGATAGATAATATTTGTTATTTTATTATTTTCAACTTCTGCAATAATAAGCCTTACTGAATTACTGCCTATATCAATTCCAGCTGCTATATTTTTATGGTTTTTGATGTTCATTTACATACCTTCTATGTGTATCATAAGTTTCTGAAAATAAATGTTCTCCATCTTTACTAGCTACAAAAAATAGATAATTAGTTTTTGCAGGATTTGCAACTGCTTCTAATGCGATTAAAGAAGGGTTGCATATAGGGGTAGGTGGAAGTCCTTTATGTTTATATGTATTATATATATTTGTTTTATCTCTTAAATCAGCTTTACCAATTTTAATTTCAAATGCCCCTCTTAAAAATTTACCATAAAGAATAGTAGGGTCTGCTTGTAAAATCATATTTATATTAAGTCTATTATAATAAACAGAAGCAACTATTGGAGCTTCAAAAACATTATATGTTTCTTTCTGCACAATAGATGCTAAAATAATTGCTTCATATTCAGTTAAACCAAGAGATTTTGTTTTTTCTTTAAAATCAGTAGGAAGATATTGTTTAAAACTTTTATACATTGTATCAATAACATATTCTGCTTTGCATTTTTTAGGAAATTTATATGTTCCCGGAAATAAAAAGCCCTCTAAACTTTGATAATTCTGCCCTGTAACATTTTTAATATACTCTTTATTAAATACAAGTTTTAAAAATTCATTTTTATTTGTAACACCTGCTTTATCAAGAGCATTAGATATTTCAAAAAGATTAAATCCTTCGGGAACAGTAACTTTAACAGTAGATTGAATACCATTTTTAATGTTTGTAATTAATTCATTGTATGTAATATTATCAGCCACATAGTAACCAAATTTCATATTTTGTGGCAATTTTACAACTTTTCTAAGGTATATATCAAGCCCAATAGGAACATTAGTATTTTTAAATATTTCACTATAAAGTTTTGAATAGCTATGTCCCTTTTCAATAAATAATTCTGTGGATACTTTATTATTATTCAAAAATGATTTTGATGAAGAATAGAAATAACCAACAGTTAAAAGACCAGCAAATACTGTTAAAATTAGTAATGATATTAGTAATATAATAAATTTTTTCTTCATAACACCAACTTTTAAAGATTTATTTTATATAATATTATCAGTAAATATTATGTATTTCAAGCAGTTTATAAGATATAGTTACTTTTATATGGTGTATATGTAAATATATATAAAAGTTTACAAAATATATAAATTTTGTTATATTAGTAATATAAATACTATATATATGGGGGTATTTCTTTTGAGCTGGAGTAAAAAAGCAACAGTTGCATACCATTTTATAGATGTAGCCACAGATGATTATTTGAATGAATTAAGATTATCTTTTGAAGCATTGCTAAAAAGTGAAGATAGTTCAGGCACTTTTGATGCAGGGCAGTCGCATTTTTTTTGGAAAATAAATAATAAAGTGGATATTGCAAAAACAGATACATATTTTATTTCAGTGGTTAAAGAAAAAAGTGCATGGCCAGTTTGGTTTACAGAAGATGATGGTATTGGAGAAATTCCATTAAATGATGGCTCACTTGGTGAGCTTTATTATGCACTAATTAATCCAGAGTCAAGGTTTATATTATCTCTTGCAGCAGCAGGTGGTGGTCCTATGGGTGCATTTAAAAAATTTCTTAATGAATTTTCAAAAGATGGTAGTGTTAAATTAACCCCTCTTTTTGAAGATAAAATAGATATAACAACATTATCATGGGATTATTATAAAAAACTTGCATTATCAATAAATTTTCCAAGTTATGAATACTGTGCAGAATTTATGACAACAAAGGAAGGCACATTATTAGGGCTTATAGATGAACTAGGTGGTTTAAAGGCAGATATAACTATTTCAGCCCCTAAACAAAAGCAAAATTTAAATTCTAGCCAAACAAAAGAGATAGTAAAATCACTTCTTGTTAATGATTTTTGTAATAAACTTGTATTAAAAGGTGCTGATAGTGATGGTGAAGAAATTTTAGAATATGATTTAAAAAATGCACAAGTTAAATATAAAGAAATGATAGAAATATCAGGTAGCTATATGGTAGAAGATGAAGCATTACCTATACTTAAAAGAGCATTTAATGATAGAAGCCATGATTTAATACATATATCGGAGTAATTTATGATTTTTAAAAGAAAGAAAAATGAAGAAATAGCATGTCCAAAAACTCTTGCTGATATTTTAACTTATCAGTCATATAAAAATGGCAATAAAAAATATTTATTTTTTAAAGATGTTATTTATACTTATGCTCAGGCAGAAAAAATATGTAATAAAATTTCACGAGTGCTTGCTTTTTCTGGTATTCGTAAGGGTGATAGAGTTGCTATAATGATGGAAAATTCACCTTATTTTATATTTGCTACTTTTGCTATTGCAAAAGCGGGTGGTATAATAGTGCCAGTGAACACATTTTTAAAAGATAAAGAAGTTAGCTATATAATATCTAACTGTGAAGCAACAGCAATATTTGCATCAGAAAAATTTAAAGGAATAATTAATAAGGTAAAAGAAGATTGTTTATGCCTAAAAACTGTATTTTCTTTTGATGATAATGCAGAAAATTGGGGGGCTGAAAATGTATTAATAAAAGATAAAAATATGAGTGAATTGCCTCTTGAAATAGATGTTGCAAAGGAAGATACTGCTGTAATTATTTATACATCAGGAACAACAGGGGCACCAAAAGGTGCTATGCTTTCACATGGTAATTTAGTTAGTATGGTAGAAATGGCAGCAATCTCATATAAGATAACAAATAAAGATAGATTTTTACTATTTTTACCAATGTTTCATATTTATTCTTTTGAAGTAACTATTATGTTTCCATCGTTTTTAGGTGCTTCTATTGTTATTTTAGAGTCTGTTATGGATTTAAAAACTAAAAAATTTAGAGATATATTAATATTTAAGCGACCTACTGTTATGGCAGCAGTTCCAACAGTTTATTCTGCACTTGTCAAAGCAAAAATGCCAAAACTTTTTATAAAATTTATTTATCCTATAAAAATACATTTATGTAGTGGTTCTGGATTACCTATTGATATTTATAATAAATTTAAGAAAAAGTTTGGTATACCATTAATTGAAGGATATGGATTATCTGAAGCTTCACCTGTTGTTGCTGGAAATACTCTTAGTAATCCAAGAGCTGGAACAGTTGGTAAAGAATTTTATGGCGTCTCTGTTAAAATTGTTGATAAAGATGATATGGAAGTAGCCCGTGGTGAAGTTGGTGAAATTATTGCAAAAGGACCAAATATTATGCAAGGCTACTGGAAAATGCCAAAAGAAACTGCTGAGTCAATAAAAAATGGCTGGTTTTTTACTGGTGATTTAGGCACTATGGATAATGATGGATTTATTACTATTGTTGATAGAAAAAAAGATTTAATTTTAGTAAAAGGAATGAATGTCTATCCAAGAGAAATAGAAGAACATATTCATAATATAAAAGGGGTAGAGGCTGCTGCTGTAATAAGTGTTCCAGATGAAGATGGTGATGAAATTATACTTGCATATATTAAAAAAGACCCAGAGGTAAAACTTACAGAAAAAGATGTGAAAGCATATTTAAAAAAATATATTGCTAATTTTAAGATACCTAAATATGTGTATTTTCCAAATGAATTGCCATTAACAACTATTGGTAAAATATTAAAAAGAAAACTGAAAGAAATGGTTCTTAATGGACAAATAGAAGGAATAAAATAGAAAAGGGAGCTGATTTTGATTAATGCCATGTTTGGAGCAGTTACTGCACTTAATGTAGCTACTACGGTTTCAGCTGTAACTGCTAATAATATTGCAAATGTAAAAACACCAAGCTATAAATCTAATACTGCTTTTTTATCTGAACTTAGCACTGGTGGAGTAAAACTTGGTGCTATAAAACCTAACAATAATCAAGGAAATATAGTTAAAACAGGTATATTATCAGATATTGCTATTTTAGGTAATGGTAGTAAAGAAGAGTTATTTAATACATATAGTTATTCTGCTGGTAGATTTGCAATAGATGATTTTGGCAATTTTAGAGGTCCTTCTGGTGAGTTACTTTTTACAGGTGCAGGTGGAAATATCCATTTAGATAATAATGGTAATTTATATAATGATGGAAAACTTCTTGGAACGATTACACTGGCCGAAGCAGAAGATATAGAATATGAACCAACAGGATTTAGTATTTTATCTGGATATATTATATCATCAAATGTAGATATTGAAAATGAAATAGTAAATAATATGGTAAACCAAAGATTTTTTGAAGCTAATACTATTACTATCCGCACAAGTGATGAAATGCTTGGAACAGTATTGAATTTAAAAGCATAAAGATTGATGATATAATGAATTTTGCAGATAAACAATTAAAATGGATACATAAACCATCTGAATACTCTATAAATAATAACGAAATAGTTATTATTACTTCTCCATATACAGATTTATGGCAAAAAACTTATTATAAGTTTATTAATGACAATGCTCCATTATTACAAACAAGAACAAATGATAAGTATTTTTCATTTATAGTCAAAGTTTCTTCTAATAGTCATAGTAGATTTGACCAATGTGGCATTGTTATTTATTTAGATAGTGAAAATTGGGCGAAAGCATCAATAGAGTATGAAAATAATATATATCAATATTTAGGAAGTGTTGTAACTAATTTTGGATATTCTGATTGGTCAACAATAGAGATACCATCACACATTAAAGAAATATGGTATAGATTAAGCCGTAGGGAAAATGACTTTAAAATTGAGTATTCTTTTAATGGTATAGATTATAAACAGATGAGAATATTCCATTTACATAATGCAGATAATTATATACATTTTGGAGTATATGCGTGTAGTCCTGAAAACTCTTCATTTAAAGCTGTTTTTTCAGAGTTTAAAGTTGTTGAATGTTTGTGGTTATCTCATAATGGACAGCAACCAGATAATAATCTATAACTATATTTTTACAAGTTCATATATTATAGAATACTGAAATGTATAAGTATTTTCTATTTTAAATCCATTATTTTTAAAATATATTTCTTTATTATAATCTAAAAAAGCAGAGAAGAGCTGCTTATCTTCTACTTTTTTTATAAGTTGAAAGATAATTTTTGTAATAAGATTATTATTTGTTGGATATATAAATTCAAATACAATTAATTTACCATTATCTTTTAATACTTTATATGTATTTTGTAGTATTATTGAAGCTATATTATAATCCATTTCATGAAGTATTAGCGAAATAATAGCATAATCAAAATACTTATTATTAAATTTCATATCTGTTGCATCTTGCAATAAAAATTTAATATTATTAAGGTTATATTTTGCAATTTTTTTTAATCCAACATTTAGCATGCCAAATGAATTATCTATACCTGTAATATTTACACGAGATTTATTTTTAGCAAGTTTAATAATATTTGAACCAGTTCCAGTGCATATATCTAATATTTGTATGTTATCATTTGGTATCATATCATATATTTTTTTTCTTGGATTATTTTTACCAAGTTTAAAAAATATTGTATCAACAATATCAAAAAAAATAGCAATAGTATTATAAGAAAATTTCATAAATAAATTATATGATATTAAAAGACCCTTTTATCAATAAAACTAAAAGGGTCTTTATGATTATTATTAATAACAAAATTAATATATTCTATCAGGTAGAGAATCTATTTTTGCAGCTTTTGGACTAGATGGTTGTTGTTTTCTACCAAAACATACACCTAAATTTTCATGCAATGCAAGCACACCTAAATCAACATGTCTTTGAACAATAGCATCTTTTGTTACCATATAGCGTATTTCTCCATTACCAGTAATATGAGATACTGTAACACCATGAATATTATCAATTAAAAGTTGAACAGCAGCAGCACCAACTTCTTTACCAAAATTTGCATCATAAGCAGAACTTTCTCCACATCTTACAATGTGACCCGGATTAACATCTCTTACTTCTGGTATTTCAAGAAGTCCTTCAACATACATACCAGATTCTTTCATAAATTTTTTAATTTCTGGGTCTGCTTTAAGCATTTCTTCTATTTTATTTTTTACAAATTTACCAGCACCTGCAAGTTTTACATGACCAAAAGCATCTTTTGCACCACCTTCTGAGAATAGGTTGCCATTTTCATCTTTTACACCTTCTGCAACTACTATTGTATATGTGCCTGCTTTAACATCACTTGATAAAATTCGTCTCATATAAGTGCTTTTGATATGTTCATATACAGCATTAAAATCAACAGGAACTTCTGGTATTAAAATACAATCTGCATCTGCTGCAATACCACCACGGAATGCTGTATGGCCTGCATATCTACCAAAAACTTCCATAACCATAATTCTATTATGAGTTCTACCAGTAGTTTTTAAATCTTCAAGTATAGTTGCTATTTTATTAATAGTAGAATCACCACCTACTGAATATGTTTGCAAATCTAAATCCATAGTTTTAGGTGCATGAACAACAGGAATACCATTTTCATGAAGGTCAACTACTACACTACCAGTATCATCACCACCAGATATAACAAGACCATCAATATTAAATTTTTTCAACCCATCAACAATTCTTTTGTATTTATTATCGTCTTTAATTTTAGAAATTTTAACACGTGAATGTCCAGCTTCACTTCCTGCTCTGATAGATTTAATATCTTCACTTCTAGCACCATTTAAACTTGTAAGGCTTTCAAAATCAACTAAATTGTAAAGACCAGCATAACCATTAGGTATAACTAATGCACCTATGCCTTTTGATTCTGCCATTTTTGCAGCACCTCTAACAACAGCATTAAGACCACCACAGTCGCCTCCTGCTGTAATAATTCCGATATTACGAATGTTACCCATAAAACCCCCTGATGTTAGTTTTTTATTAATTTATTAAATTATAGTATGAAGATAAAAAAAAGTCTATATTTATCTTAAAAATATTTGTTAAATGATGTTATAAAATTTGTATAATTAATTTTATAAAATGTTCCTTGTTATTATAAATAATATATGATAAAGAATAAATTGAATAAAATAAAAGGTAACTAAATTGTTTGATAAGGCTATTTATTATAATTCATTAAATACTTTAAGTTTAGGTAAAAATATTTATATTTATGATGAAGTTACATCAACAAATGATATTCTTCTTAATGAAAATTTTTCTTATGGCTCTGTAATAGTAGCATCTATGCAGACAAAAGGTAGAGGTAGAAGTGGAAGAATATGGATAGATACTGGTTCATCATTAATTTTTTCTATTCTTCTAACAGGGCTTTCCCAAGAAATGCTTATGCCTTTTAATATTATTGCAGGTTTTGCCGTATGTGATGGTATTTCTTTGTATGCAACAACGAAATTAAAATGGCCAAATGATTGTGTTATAAATGATAAAAAAGTAAGTGGTATGTTATTAGAATCATCATTTACAGGTAATAATTTATCTAAAATTGTATTTGGTGCAGGTATTAATGTTTTTAATAAAGATTTTCCTGATGATATTGCATATAAAGCAACATCAATTTTTTTAAATACTGATAAAAATATAAAAAAAGAATTAATTCTTGCTAAAACTTTAAATAGTATGGAACAAATGCTTGATAAATATAAATATGGTAACCTAAAAATAGAAGAGATGTGGCAATATTATTCTTCAAATTATAATAAAAAAATATCAATTCATATAAATGGAATAAAAAAAGAAATGATAGAAAAAGGTATTCTTCCAACAGGCGAACTTGTTGTGCAAGATATTATAACAAATAAAATATCACACATAAATATTGGAGAGATAGGTTATGATTTTAACAGTTGATATTGGTAATACAAATACTGTTTTTGGTATATATGATGATAATAACCTTATATATAAATTTCGTATACAATCTATTCATGATAAAACTACTGATGAGTATGCTAGCCTATTATTAACTTTATTAGAGAGAAATAATGTAAATGTATCTATAATTAAAGGTGCAGTTATTGGTAGTGTTGTCCCACAGTTACAATATACCTTTACTAGAATGATAAAAAAATACTTAAAATTAACTCCATTACTTGTTAATAATAAAATAAAAACTGGTATCAATATGCAAGTTGATAATCCAAAAGAAGTGGGTGCTGATAGAATAGCAAATGCAGTTGCTGGAGTAGAAAAATATGGTAGACCATGTATTGTTATTGATTTTGGAACTGCTACAACCTTTGATATAGTTAATCAAAATGGTTCTTATATTGGTGGTATAATTTGTCCCGGAATTATGCTCGCTTCAAAAATGTTGCGTTCTAATACTGCACAGCTACCAGAAGTAAGTATAAAAAAACCATCTTCTGTAATAGGTAAAAATACTGTTCATCATATACAATCAGGTATTTATTTTGGATATTTAGAAATGATTAATGGCTTACTAAGAAGAGTATTAAAAGAAGAATTTGCTAATAATGATAAAGTCAATGTTATTATTACTGGTGGGCTAGGTAATGATATATCTAATGATATGGAAATAAAAGCAGTATATGAGCCAAACTTGACACTTGATGGATTACATATTCTTTATAAAAATAATATATAAACTATTGATAAATAAAATATAAAGTTAATATTGATTATAAATATGGATTTTTTTTAATGTTATTAAAAAAATATGTTGAAAAAATATAGAAAAATAGTAGACTAATCTGTGTAAAGTTATGGAATAGTTATGGAGAGGCATAATGAGTGAATTAGGAATTCTTTTGAAATCAACTAGGGAAGAGCAAAAAAAGACTATTCAAGATGTAGTTGATGATACAAGAATTAGAGAAAACTTTATAAAAATAATAGAAGAAGGAAAATTTAAAGATTTACCATCATACTTACATGCTTATGGTTTTGTAAAAAAATATGCTGAATTTTTGAATTTAGATTATGAAAATGTTGTGTGGCCACTTTTTACTGAGGAATGTCCTAAGGAAGGTGTTCCTATGCAACAAAAAGAGATTACTAAGGAAGAATATACACCATCTACAACAGAAACTACTTTTTTAGAACAAGAGCAAAAGGGTAGTAAAAAAACACTTACTTTTGGGATACTTATTATTATTTTATTAATTATAGGTTATGGTAGTTATTATGTATATTCAAGTGGTATATTAACTAATAAAATAAATACAGTAAATAATAATACTGCTATAAATAATCCTGTTCCTGCAACTATTGTAGAAACAGAACCTGCTGTTACTTTTGCAGATGATAATATAAGTGATAATAATACATATTTTAATGATTATGGAACATCTATTTATGCAGATAATAATACAGATAATCATATTAGTAGTATTTATGATAATACAACAGCACTTTCTTATATAGACCCTTTATTTGCTCAAACAATACCTACGCCAGTTATTTTATCACCAGAGAAAGTAAAAGTTCGTTTTTCTGAAAACTGTTGGTTTAAATATAGCACTGATAAAGGTGAAAATCATGAAGTAAATGCTAGGCGTGGCACAGAAATAGAAATAGAATTTGATAAAAAATTTAAAATAGAAATAGGCAATGCTGTTGCTGTTACAGTTGAATATAATGGACAGGAATATTCTAATTTTGGCAATAGAAATGTTGTTCGTATATTAAATTATGAAGCACAAGATGGCAAACTTGAATTAATTAAAAGATAGAATAAGGTTATTATATTAATGTTAAAAACTGCAATTTTTGTTAATGATTATTTGTTATTATTAGATTTTATATCTAAAATTGAAGAAGAATTTCCACTTTTAGAGTATACAATATTTGGAGATGAAGAATTTTCTATATCATTAGAGGAAACAGCCGAAGGATATGTTGAGACTAATTTATCCCTTATAAAAGATGCAGAACTGTTAATTATGCTAGCAAAACCATTACATGATGATGGTATTATTAAAAATTTTGATGGCTCTATTATAGATATCACTGGATATGAGTTTTCATCAAATGCAGAAGTTTTTAAGGTCTATGAGCCTATTAGAAAAATTTTAAGAAATATAGCAGTTCCTGTTGCAGATGTTTCTGCTATTCTATCACTTCCAGTATGTATATATGGTAGGCATGGAGTGGAAGATTTAATGCAGCAAACAAAAAATATTTTTACTTTTGATGAAACTGAAAGCTTAATTTTTCATAATAGAATAGCTTTTAATAAACATTTTAATCCTATTACATCAGGGTTGCCAGTAGGTAAAACTGTTGATGATTTTGCATTGTCAGGTGGTTATATATCTATAAGAATATCACCATTATCTACTGTATTTGAGTTAGATGTTTTTGCAAAAGGTAGCTTTGGTCTAAAAGATGATGAAGGTTATTTTCCAACAGAAAGTTTTTTTACTGCATCAGATGTTTCTGAGCGTAGTGATATTACTGTGATACCACTAAGAAATGGTCTTACATTTGTTGGAGATTATGTAAGAGTATTAATAGATGATATTTTGAAAAAAATGAAAGAGGTTGTATAATAATGAATCCAATTTATTTAGATAATATAGCTGGAACAAAACCAGATGCAAGAGTTATTGAAGCTATTATGCCTTATTTAACAGAAAAATATGGTAATCCAGCAGCTCATTTTTATCCACTTGGTAGAGAAAGTTATAATGCTGTTAATAAAGCTAGGCAACAGGTTGCAGATTTACTTTGTGCAAATAATCCAGAAAATATTATATTCACTTCTAATGGAACAGAATCTAATAATCTTGCAATTAAAGGGATTATGGCACTTACTGGAATGAAAAAACATATTATTATTAGTGAAATAGAGCATTATTCAATACAAAATCCAGTATTAAAATTAACTAATAATGGTTATACTTTTACAAAATTGCCAGTTGATAAAAATGGTAGAATTTTACCTGAAAGTATTGCAAATGCCATAAAGGAAGATACCGCACTTGTTGCTATATCTTATGCAAATCCTGAAATAGGGGTTATCCAAGATATTGAATCTATTGGAAAAATATGTAAAGAAAAAGGTGTTTATTTACATGTAGATGCAGTTGCAGCATGTGGTTTCATAGATATTGATGTTAATAAAATGAATGTATCTACTTTAACTATTGCAGCACAAAATTTTTATGGAATTAGAGGTGCAGCAGCTTTATATATAGCACCAAATGTAAAAATTATGCCACTTTTTGATGGTGGATTTCAAGAAAAGGGTATTAGAAGTGGCAGTGAAAATGTGCCTGCTATAATAGGACTTGGTAAAGCATGCGAAATAGCAAAAAATGAAATGCCTGAGTATTCTGCAAAACTTATAAAATTAAGAAATAAATTAATAGATGGTTTAACAAAACAGTATGATTTTCTTCATATTACAGGTGATAAAGAAAATAGATTACCATATCATGTTAGTTTCTGGGTAGAATATATTGAAGGTGAATCTCTTTTAATGTGGTATGCTCAAAAAGGTGTATACTGTGCTAGTGGCTCTGCATGTTCATCTAATATACTAGCAGAAGATGAAGATGATTTGCAAGCATCACATGTATTAACAGCTGTTGGAGTGCCTACTGATATTTGTGCAGGTTCTATCACAATGAGTCTTTCTAAATATATAGAGGAAGAAGATATTGACTATGTATTAAAAGTAAGTCCGGAAATTATTGATAAACTTTGTGCTATGAGCCCAGCATTTGACCCATCAAAAATAAAAAAATAAATATATAATAGGAGTGTAAAATGGCAGCAGGACCATACAGTGATACAGTAATGGATCACTTTACAAACCCAAGAAATATGGGAGAAATTGAAGATGCAAATGGTGTTGGTGAAGTTGGAAACCCATCTTGCGGTGATGTAATGAAGTTATATTTAAAAGTTAATAATGAAGGTGTTATTGAAAATTCAACTTTTAAAACTTTTGGTTGCGGTGCAGCTATTGCATCTAGTTCAATGACAACAGAAATGTTAAAAGGTGCAAAAGTAGAAGATGCTTTAAAACTTACTAATCAGGCTATTGTTGATGCACTAGGTGGGTTGCCACCAGCAAAAATTCACTGTTCAGTAATGGCAGAAGAAGCAGTTGAAGCTGCTTTGAAAGATTATTACACAAAACAAGGAAAAGATGCTTCAATAGTTGATAGTATGAAAGCTGAATTAAAAAAAGATTCTGAATAATTATATTAAGGAGAAAACCATGGAATTAAAAGAAAAAGTTCAACAAGTTTTGGATAAAGTTCGCCCAAGTTTACAAGCAGACGGAGGAGATGTAGAACTTATTAGTATTGAAGACAATATTGTAAAAGTGGCTTTAAGAGGTGCTTGTGGTAGTTGTCCTTTTAGTCTTATGACATTAAAACAAGGTATTGAAGCACGCATTAAAGAAGAAGTTCCAGAAATTAAAGAAGTTATTTCTGCATAAAATCAAATTTTTAATATTTTATTTTAATATTTTATAAAAGGCATATATTCTTATAAAATATATGCCTTTTTTTATTGAAAAAGTATAAAAAAATTGATATATATTGACTATATAGCAAAATATTGTAACGATTTGTTTATTATTATGCAAGGGAGAATATATGGGGCTGGGAATTTTAAAATTTAAATTTAATAATTTTTTATGGATTATCATTGCTGGTATGGCAGCAATGATTGTATCTTTTCTTATTTTTATGACAATACTTTATAATGCAACAAAATCAAATGAACAGCTTACATTAGATAGTCTTGATATTATTTCTTATGGATTTATGGTTTCAAAAGCATCAGATTATTTAACAACTCAGGCAAGGATTTATGCAGCTACTGGCAATAAGGAATATTATGATAATTATTGGAATGAAGTAAATAATGTTAAAACAAGAGATAATTCTATTGCTGCTTTAATAAAATTAGGTGTTCCAGCTAATATTTTATCTTATGTAGAACAGGCAATAAAGGATTCAAATGCTTTAATAAAACTAGAAGAATCATCATTTGAAGCTGTTGCTGACGGAGATTTACAAAAGGCAACACAAATTATGAGTAGTAGAGATTATGAAGCTGGAAAAGAGAAAATATCTGTATCTTTATTAAACTTTGAAAATGAAATTAAAATTTTTGCAACTAACTTAACAAAACAAGCTGCTGATAAAGCTATTACTGTTATTATCATGTCTTTATTATGTCTATCAAGTATTGCTATTTTATTTTTAATATTTTTATATGTTTTTATTAATAGCTTAAAAAAAGCACTGAATATTTTAGATAAATTGTTTATTAATATTGCTGATGGTGATATGACAGTTAAAGCACCATTTTTGGAAGGTTCATCAGAGATTTGTGAAACTTTTAAAAATATTAATATATCATTTGCAAGTATACGAGAAATATTACAAAATGTTACAGACGCAACAGAAGATGTTGCATCAAGCAATAATCAGCTTGCATCTACTATGGAAGAATTATCATCTACTTTTTCAGAACAATCTCATCAGGTAAGTGATATTGCGATTAGCTTAGATTCTATTAATTCAACAGTTAGTGATACCGTTGATTCGTTAAAATCAAATCAGGATACAGTTAATACGACTGTTATATCTGCTAATGATGGAAAAAAACAGCTTACTGATTTAAAAATGAGTATGGAAAAAATACATACTGATGCAAACTCTCTTTCTGATACTATTAATAATTTAGCAAATTCATCTAATGAGATAGGCAATATTGTAACCGTAATCAATGATATTGCTGACCAAACTAATCTTCTTGCTTTAAATGCAGCAATAGAAGCTGCAAGAGCAGGGGATGCAGGTAGAGGATTTGCAGTAGTTGCAGATGAAGTTAGGAAACTTGCAGAAAGAACTCAAAAAGCTACAAGTGAAGTTACTACTATTGTATCTACTTTACAAGAGGAAGCATTAACTGCATCTTCTGATATGGGTATGGCAGCAGAAAGAGTTAAAGAAGGTGTTATAAATATTGAAAAAACAGAAGATGTTTTTAATAAAATATTTACTGGTATTGATGGTATAAAAGGTATTATGATTGATATTCGTGATGATATGGATAATGAATCTGCTACTGTTCAAACAGTTCATAAAACTTCTATGAATATTGCTACTGGAATAGAAGAGTCTAGCAATGCTGTTAATGAGATAGCTCAAACTATTGATCATTTACAACATAGAGTAGAAAATCTTAAAATGATGCTAACGAAATTTAAAGTAAAATAATTTTTAAAAATATGATATATAATATTTTCTACAATATATTAAAAGATACCATTGAGAAATCAATGGTATCTTTTTTTATATATTAAGCTTGATATACTAATCTACCATTTTTAAAGGTATAAAAAGCTTTACCTTTTAGTTTTTTATTTAAAAATGGAGTATTAAATGATTTAGATTTATTAACTTCTTTTGTGTATAGATATTCATTATCTGCATCAATAACAACAATATCTGCTTGTTTTCCTTTTGCTATTAAACCTAAATTAGTTTTTTTAAGAATTTTAGATGGATTATAAGACATAAGTTTTGCAAAATCAGTCCATGTAAGTCTTCCTTCATCTATTCGTTTTATAGTTAATGGGATAGCTGTTTGGTAACCAATAATACCAACAGGAGCAAGACCAAATTCAACAAATTTTTCATCATCTTGATGTGGTGCATGGTCTGTGGATATACAGTCTATTGTCCCATCCTTAAATCCTTCTAAAATAGCTTCAATATCTTCTTGTTCTCTTAATGGAGGACTCATTTTATAGTTAGTATCGTAACTTAAACAGTTTTCATCTGTTAATGTAAAATGATGTGGAGTTGCTTCTGCTGTAACATTTATACCTTCATTCTTTCCCCAGCGAATAATATCAACGGCTTCTTTTGAACTTACATGACTTATATGCACTCTTGATTTAGTAAGGCGTGCAAGCATAATATCTCTTGCTATGATTACTGATTCTGATTCTGATGGAATACCATTTAATCCATTAATTGCAGAAATCCGACCTTCATTCATATATCCATTTCCTTGTAAATTTGTATCAATTGCATGGACAGAGATAAAAGATTCAAAATATCTAACATATTCTAATGCTCTTCGCATTACTTCCGCATTCATAATAGTATAGCCATCATCAGAAAAACCACATACACCATTTTCAATTAAATCACCCATTTCTGTGAGTTCTTCGCCTTTTAAACCTTTTGTAACAGCACCATAAGGAAGAGCATCAAAAAGACCATCTTTTTTTGACTTATTAATAATAAAAGATGCAACAGGTGCATTATCTATAACTGGCTTTGTATTTGCCATACAGCAAGCAGTTGTAATTCCACCAGCTACGGCTGCCTGACCAGCACTTGTAATATCTTCTTTATATTCAAAACCCGGTTCTCTCATATGTGAGTGCATATCAATAAGACCGGGAAGAACATATTTTCCAGAACAATCATATATTTTATCAACATTGACATCTTCATTAGTAATATCTTCAATAATATCATTATTTATTAAAATATTGCCTTCACTTATTCTATCATAATTAACTATTTTACAGTTTTTAAGTAATGTTTTCATATATATTTCACCATATTTTATTTTGACATAGCAAGAAAACTTAATACTGCCATTCTAACAGCAACTCCATTTTCTACTTGTTCTAATATTGCAGAATTATCACTATCAGCTACAACAGATGAAAGTTCTACACCTCTGTTAATTGGTCCCGGGTGCATAATCATAACATCACTTTTAGTTTTTTTCATCACAGCAGGTGTTAATCCAAATAGTTTAGAATATTCTCTTTCTGATGGTATAAGAAGTTTTGCCATTCTTTCTCTTTGTATTCTAAGCATAATTATAACATCAGCATTAGCAACTGCTTCTTCCATATTTTTTGCTATATTTACACCAAAAACTTCAACACCAACAGGAAGCATTGTTGGTGGAGCAAAAAGAGTTACATTCATACCGTATGTTTTCATTGCCCAAATATTACTTCTTGCAACTCGTGAATGAGAGATATCTCCAATAATTGTAACATTTAATCCTTCAAGCCTGCCTTTTTTTAGTTTTATTGTTAAAAAATCAAGCATACATTGTGTAGGATGTTCATTAAGCCCATCACCAGCATTAACTATATGAGCTTTTACATTATCTGCTACAAATTTTACTGAACCTGAATAACTATGCCTTATAACAACAATATCAGAAGCCATTGCTTCAATATTTTTAACAGTATCCATTAATGTTTCGCCTTTTTGAGTGCTAGAAGTAGATGGACTAATATTAATAACATCTGCACCTAATCTTTTACCAGCGATTTCAAAAGAAGTTCTTGTTCTAGTTGATGCTTCAAAAAATAAATTAATAATAGTGCGTCCTTTTAAAGTAGGGACTTTTTTTACTTCTCTTTTATTAATTTCTCTAAAACTCATTGCTTGATTTAAGATATAATCTATCTGTTCTCTATTTAAATCTTGAGTAGAGATAAAGTCTTTCTTGTTATATGTCATATTAAGCCTCTCTATCGCTTATAGTAATGCAATCATCTTCAACATTATCTATTTCTTTTACTTTTACATGTATTACTTCACTTTTTCTTGTTGGAATATGTTTGCCTGTGAAATCAGCATGTATTGGTAACTCTTTATGACCTCTATCAACAAGAACAGCTAACATAATTTTTGCAGGTCTACCGTAATCAAGTAAGGCATCAATAGCAGAGCGAATTGTTCTACCAGTAAAAAGAACATCATCAACCAATATAATAGTTTTGCCAGTAACATCAAAACCAATATTAGACGATTTTACTTCTGGCATATTAGAAATCTCTGATAAATCATCTCTATATAATGTTATATCCAAAATACCAGATTTTAATGGCTTTTTGTTATGACGGTTAATACTATCTATAATACGATTAGCAATATATTCGCCTCGTCTTCTAATCCCAACTATATAAGTATTATCATAATCTGTAACTTTTTCAATAATTTGAAAGGTCATACGCTCAATAATTGCATACATTTCTGCACCATTTATTAAGATTTTTTCTTTTTCCATAAATAACACCTTCATATATAATTGTGTAAATAGTAAAAGTTATATAATAATAAGTCAATAATTTTATAACAAATCTTAATAATATATTCATTTATATAATATTTAAGTTGATTATTATTTTTAAATTTTATAATATGCAAAATGATTAATTTTAATATAAAAAATATAGTGTTTAAATTAATTATAGTTATTGCTATTCCTTTCTTTTTAAATGGATGTGCATGGGTAGTAGGGGTCGCATTAGCAGGTGCTGTCTCTACTGTGGTATTTACAGCAGGTTCTATATCAGATATTGATAAAACAGAAAAAGCACTTGCTGTTGAAAAATTAATATATGCTTTTGAAGCAAATAAAGGTATTATCAATGATTTAAGTTTTGTTGATGGTTATGTAGAAGGCACTGTTGATAACTATACAGTTACAGCTCATATCTATACAAGAAGAGATGGTGTTCTTGATATAAATGTGAGAGCTACAAAATATTTAATTTCTAATGCAGATATTGCACAAAAAGTTATTGATAAATATAGGAATTATGTAAGATGATAAGATACGCAAACATTAATGATGCACCAATTATTCAACAAATAGTTAATCAGTATGCAAAAAAAGGGCAAATGTTACAAATAAGTAGAAATGAAATTTATGAAAAAATATATGAATTTATTATATATGAAGATGAAGAAGCTGTTAAAGGTGTGTGTGCCTTACATCCTACTTGGTGTGATACAGCAGAAATACGCTCTCTTGCAGTAGTAGAGCAATATAAAAGAAATCATATAGGGAAAAAAATGGTAGATTTTTCTCTAAAAAGAGCAAAAGAAACAGGGTTTACAAAAGTTTTTGCTCTTACATATATGCAAGTTTTTTTTGAAAGCTGTGGTTTTAAAGTTACTGATTTAGATAGTCTTCCAAAGAAAATATGGACTGATTGTTTAAAATGTCCTAAATATCCAGATTGTGATGAAACAGCAGTAATTATTGAAATATAATATAAATTTATAAAAAGGATAATATGTTAGAAGATATATTTCAAGAAATAAATGAGATAAATAAAAAAGTTAAAAGTTTTGTTCCAGTAGTTAAAGAAGATATACTACAAAAAAGAATAAGTGATATTGAAAATATGTCTATGATTGATAAAGATTTTTGGTCTAAAAAAGAATCAAAACATCTTTTAAAAGAACAATCATCAATAAAAAAATTTTTAGAAATATATCATAATCTTTTACAAACAAAAGAAGACTGTGATGTGTTAATTGAATTATATAAAGAAGGTGAATTGTCTATAAAAAAAGACATAATAGATACTTTTTCTCAATATAAAAAACAAGTTATTGATTTTGAATTAAAACTTATTTTAAGCGATAAACATGATATTAATAATGCAATAGTTACAATACATTCTGGAGCAGGCGGAACAGAAGCAGATGATTGGGCAGCTATGCTTTTTAGAATGTATAGTAGATGGGCAGAAAAAAATGGATTTAAATGTGATATTTTAGACCAACTTGATGGTGATGAAGCAGGAATAAAATCTATTACATTTAATATTATTGGAGAATATGGATTTGGTTATTTAAAAGGGGAAAGTGGTGTTCATAGACTTGTTCGTATATCTCCATTTGATTCCCAAAATAGACGCCATACTTCTTTTGCCTCTGCATTTGTCTTACCAGAAATTGATGATGATTTAGAAATAGAAATTAATGAAGCAGATTTAAGGATAGATACATATAGAGCAGGTGGTGCTGGTGGTCAGCATATAAATACAACAGATTCTGCGGTTAGAATAACTCATATACCAACAGGTATTGTTGTTGCATGCCAAAATGAACGAAGTCAACATAAAAATAAAGCTTCTGCAATGAAAATTTTAAAGTCAAAACTTTATGAATATGAAATGGAAAAACGAAGTGAAGCAAAAGAAAAAATGGAAGATAGTAAAACAGATATTGGTTGGGGAAATCAAATACGCTCTTATGTAATGCACCCTTATAAAATGGTTAAAGATTTACGGACTAAATATGAAACTGGTAATGTAGATGCTGTAATGGATGGTGAATTAGAGCAGTTTATAAGACAGTATTTGCTTTTAGTAGCGGGAATAACAAATGAAAATCAATAATTTAGAAAATATGAATATCATACCTAGACCAACTTATGCAGTTATTGATATGGAAAGATTTGGCAATAATATTGATATTGCACGAAATCTATCTCATTCTGATATTATTGCAGTAGTAAAAGCAGATGCGTATGGTCATGGTGCAAAAATATTAGCAAAATATGCGTATGAAGAAAAACAAGTAACACATTTTGCTGTTGCTACTATGATTGAAGGTATAGAACTTCGTAAAAGTCTACCTTCAAAAGATACTAAAATAGTTGTATTAGGTTATGTAAGTGATTCTTTTGTTAAGGAAGCATTAGAATCTTCTTTAACACTACCAGTATTTGATGATAGATATGCAAAAATAATTTCTAATGTTGCAAAAGATTTAGGAATAGAAGCTCATGTAGCACTAGAAATTGATACAGGTATGAGCAGGCTAGGTTTTTCTTATGAATTAAAACTATCGGAGTTTTTAACAAAATATAATAATATACATGTTGATTTTGCTATAAGTCATCTTGCAACATCAGATTGTGATAATAATTATGCTCATATTCAAACAGAAAGATTTGATAAATTTTTAGAAATCAATAAAGGTTATACTTTTGATACAAGTTTTTTAAACTCATCAGGTATAGCTAATTTTGAAAATAGGTGGACTTATACTCGTCCGGGTTTATTTTTGTATGGATACGAGTCAACAAATGTAATAAAAAATTTACAACCTGTTATGAGCTTGTGGAGTGAAATTGCCCATGTAAAATCTCTTAATAAGGGAGAATCTGTTGGATATGGCAGAACTTTTGTAGCTCCACAAAATATGATAATTGGTGTTATTCCAATAGGATATGCTGATGGATATAGACGCTCTTTATCTAATAAGGGATATGTTGTTGCAGGTGGTAAAAAATGTAGAGTAATAGGTAATATATGTATGGATATGACAATAATTGATGTTACTGAACTTGGTATGGATTGTATTGGTAAAAAAGTGCAAATAATAGGTGATGATATAACTGCATCTACATTAGGTGAATGGTCTAATACAATTAATTATGAGATATTATGTGGTATTTCATACAGAGTTCCAAGAGTATATAAATATAAAGAAGGGCATTTTGAAATTTTTTGAATTTATAGGTAAAATTATATTAGATATTATTCACATGGCTGGAAAAATGTCTATATTATTTTATGAAACAACAAAAGGTATTTTTAAACCGCCTTTTAGATTTAAACTTTTTATTAAACAAATTGAATTTATAGGTTATAAATCTATACCTATTATTATTTTAACAGGTATTTTTATTGGTATGGCTTTTAGTTTGCACTCATATAAAGGGCTTAATAATTTTGGTGCAGGCGAAATGTCAAGTGGTCTTGTTGCACTAGCTATGATACTTGAATTAGGACCTGTTCTAACTGGAATAATGGTTGCGGCTCGTGCAGGTTCTGCAATGGCAGCAGAACTTGGAACAATGAAAGTAACTGAGCAAATAGATGCTCTTGATGCTATGGCTGTTGACCCAGTGCATTATCTAGCAGTTCCAAGAATGCTTGCTGGAATGCTTTCTATGCCACTTTTAAATGCTATATGTATTACTTTTGGAATGATAGGTGGGTATTTAGTGATTGTTAATCTTATGGGTGTAAGTAGTAGTATTTATTTTGAAAATATGGTGCTTTATACTAGCATAAAAGATATAATTGACAGTTTAATAAAATCATTTGTTTTTGGTATTATTGTTGTTATTGTAAGTTGTTATAATGGTTTTAATGCTACAACAGGTGCAGAAGGTGTTGGAAAAGCTACTAATTTATCAGTTGTTGAATCAAGCGTTCTTATTTGTGTGTTTGATTATGTTTTAACATCGGTATTAATATTATGATTAAAGTTGAGAATTTATATAAATCATTTGGAACATCAAATGTTCATAATGGTATAAATTTAGAGATAAAAAAAGGTGCTATTACCTATATCATAGGACCATCAGGGACTGGTAAAAGTGTGCTTTTAAAACAGCTAATGGGGCTTGTTAAGCCTGATAGCGGACATATATATATTGATGGTTTTGATATTACAGAAGCTAATAAAAATCAACTTTTAAAAATAAGATATAAGTTTGGTATGCTTTTTCAAAATGCTGCTCTTTTTGATTCTCTTACAATATTTGATAATGTAGCATTTCCATTAAGGGAACATAGAAAGCTATCAGATGAAGAATTACAAGAAATTGTTACAGAAAAATTAAAATTAGTAGGTCTTTCTGGTGTAAATCATAAATATCCATCAGAATTATCAGGTGGAATGCGTAAAAGAGTAGGGCTTGCAAGGGCAATTGCTCTTTCACCAGATATTATTATGTATGATGAACCTACAACTGGTTTAGACCCTATTATGACAGATATTGTTGATGATTTAATATATACTATGCAAAAAGAGTTAAATATTACATCAGTAGTTATATCTCATGATATTACAAGTGTATTAAAAAATGCAGATTATATTGGTATGCTATATAATGGTAAAATTATTCAATATGGAACACCAGAATATTTTAAAACGACAGATAACCCTTATGTTAGACAGTTTTTTTCAGGCTCAAAAGAGGGTCCTATAAAAGTTTATTAAATTAATTAATAGGAAGAGATGTGTAGATGAATGTAGAAACAAAAGTTGGAATGTTTGTTATAATAGGATTTATTATGGTAGCATTGACAGCTGCTATTTTTGGTAATCTTGAATTAAGTTCTAAGGAAGGAAAAAACATATATTTTCGTTTAGATGATGCAACTGGCATACGCAATGGCACCCCTATTATGTATAAAGGTTTAAAAGTAGGCGAAGTAAAAGATGTTATGATGAAAGATAATCAAATACTAACACGCGTAAATATTTATCATGAATATGATATACCTGATAATGTGCGTTTTAATGTAAAACAGTTAGGTTTTGTTGGTCAAAAATTTGTAGAATTAGAAGTAGATCATAATGTAAAATCGCAAGCAACATTACAAAACAATTATGAATATGATGGCAGACAATCTACTGCAAATTTAGATGCAGTCATGGTAAAACTTAATGATGTAGCAACAGAGATGGAAATACTTTTAAAATCATTTAATGAAGTTATTACAACAGATAGATCTAAAAATGCTTTGCAAGATAGTATAAGCAACTTAAAAGATATAACTGATAGTGTAAAAAATATAGTGTCATCTAATGAACAAAATATTCAAGATGTAATATTAAATGCTAAAAATATGACATCAATGATTGAGCAGCTTATATCAAATAATGAGAAAAATTTAAATACTTCTTTAAATAACATTTCAGAAATAAGCCAAACTTTAAAAAATTTTACAGCATCAGTTGATAAACTACTTATAAATAATCATGATAATATAGATGGTAGTTTAAAAAATTTAAAAGAAATAACAGATAAAGTCAACTCAACAATGGATGAAATAGAAAAAATCACAAATGATATTAATGAAGGTAAAGGCACTCTTGGCATGCTTATAAATGATAATCAAACAAAAAATGATATTAAAAAAGTAGTAAGCGGTGTATCTTCATTTTTTGGAGATGAATCTGAGGATAATGATAATTATGATAGAATGAGTTTATATGCTACAATAGGTGCTGATTATTTATTTGATGGTAAATCAGTTAATACTGGCAGAGGATATGCACAAGCATCATTTTATACTGACCCAAGAAATTTTTATTTAATAGGTGTATCAAATATACCAGTTATTAATCCAAATAGTCCTGAATATGATATTTATGGTAATAAAATAAAAAACTCAGAATTAGCATTTTCTCTGCAATACAGTCATATTTTTTATAATATCTTTGGATTAAGATTTGGTATATTTGATAATACATTAGGTTTAGCTGCTGATTTTTATCCTTTAAAAAATAAAGATTTAGCTATATCATTAGAAGCTTATGATTTTAATGTTTATTCAGATAGTTTAGATGTTTATACAAGAGCATTAATTAGATGGCATTTTTATAAAGGTATGTTTATTCAAGCTGGTGTTGAAGATGTAATAGGATATACAAATAGAATGTATATGGTTGGTGCTGGTGTTAGATTTAAGCCATCAGAATTAGGCAAACTTGCTAATAATATGGAAAAAGATAATAAAGCAAATAATAATCCAATAATTCATCAAAATAATGATAGCAATAATAATTATGAACCAGTATATAACGAATATAAAAATACTAAATCAGAGATAGATTATAAAAAAGAAACAGATGAAGTAAAACTTCAATCTACAAATAAGCAAGATAATACAAAAAAACAGACTAAAAAGAAAATAGATGAAAGCGATGAGTTTTTTGATAGTTTAGTGTATTAATAATAGGTGATAATAATTATGGATAAATTAAAATTAGCAATATCTACTTGTCCAAATGATACATTTATTTTTGGAGCATTAATTCGCAAAGATATTAAGGTTCCATTTGATATTGATTTAACAATGGAAGATATTCAGATTTGTAATAATATGGCATTATCTGAACAGCAAGATATAGTCAAAGTTTCTTTTGGTGTATTTCCATTAATTCAAAATAATTATAAAATATTAAAAAGTGGTGGTGCATTAGGTTTTGGATGTGGTCCATTAGTTTTATCAAAAAAATATAAAAATATGGAAGAGTTAAAATATAAAAAAATAGCTATTCCCGGTGAGAATACTACTGCTTTTATGGTTTTAAAAAGATTTTATCCAGAATGTGCTGAAAATATTGAAGTAATGCGATTTGATAAAATTATGCCTTCAATAAATAGTGGTGCTGTTGACGGAGGACTTATTATACATGAAAGTCGTTTTACATATCATCAATATGGGTTGACAAAAGTAATTGATTTAGGTGAAATATGGGAAAATCATTATAATCTTCCTATACCACTAGGATTTATAGCAATACATAAAAAATATTTTCATTTAGCAAATATGGTAAATGATGCAATAAAAAGAAGTATTGAATATGCTTATAATAATAAAAATAAAGCATTATTATTTTGTAAAAAGTATGCTCAAGATATGGATAATAATGTTATGGAGTCCCATATTAAATTATATGTAAATGAATATTCAAAAGACCTATCACCAGCAATTGAAGCAGTATCTACATTAATAGATACTGATAAAGATGTTTTTATATAGTAAATAAAGGTATATAATATGGCTGATATATTAATTATAGTAAATCCTGCTAGTGGTAAATATAGAATTATAAAACCTTTATTGCCTAAAATAATAAATATATTAAAAGAAAAGACAGATAAAGTAGAGATTGCTTTAACAGAATATAGAGGTCATGGAACACATATTGCACAAAACAGTCAATCACAAATTATAATAGCAGCAGGTGGTGACGGTCTTGTAAATGAAGTGGCAAAAGGGGTTGTTGATACTGATAAATTATTTTATGTATTACCATTTGGAACAAAAAATGTTTTCTGTAAAGAATATGGTATATCAGCTAATCCTGTTAAAGCTGCAAAACATTTAAATTTAGGTAATATAAAAAAAATACCTGTTGGATATATTGATAATAAGATTTTTCTTCTTATGGCTGGGCTAGGATTTGATGCTCATGTTGTTAGGAATGTTGAATATAAAGGTGTAAGATTTAAACTTTTAAAAACTCTTTCACATATAATTCAAGGAATACCTGCTTTATTTTTAGATAAATATAGTAGTATGTATATTTATATAAATGGTAAAAAACATATTTTTTATCATGGTATATTTGCGATTTCTGCATCGTATGCAGGGACATATAAATTAGGAAAAATACAAGAAGGAAAAATCAATGGATTTCTAGTAGAAAAAAATGGTATATTTTCACTTTTGAAATCATTTATTCCATTATTTTTTTGGTTTGGTTTTAAAGGGACACGCATAAGTGCTGAATATATAAAATTACACGGTGCATCATTTTGCCAACTAGATGGTGAATATATAGAACTTCAAAATCAATCTACATATATAATGATAAAAGAAAATGCTATTAATTTTATTGTTCCTGAAAAAAAGTTATAAATCATATTATAAATACTATTGAAATATTTAAAAATATATTATAGAGTAAATTATCAATTACTTTAAAGAGGATTATATGGCAGAATTAAGACAGTTCGTAGGTTTTATGCTTGCACAAGAACATTATGGTATAGATATAATGGCTGTTGAAGAGATTATTCGCATGGTTGATATTACTCCAGTTCCTCGTGCACCAGTATTCGTTGAGGGTATTATTAATATGCGCGGTAGAGTGATTCCAATAGTTGATTTAAGAAAAAAATTAAATGTAAGAGTTAGTGAAAATAATGAATCTACTCGTATTGTTGTTGTATGTATACAAAATAGGCGAATAGGATTAATTGTTGATAAAGTTGAAGAAGTTATTAGAATAGAAGTTGATGCTATTGATAAAGCACCGGGAACATCCCCAACTATTGATAATTATATTAGTGGTGTTGCAAGAACATCTAAATGTATGGTTATTATTCTTGATATATTAAAAGTATTCTCTATTCAAGAACAAATGGCACTAGACAGCTTAGCATAAACTTTGATGATTTGGTTAGTTATTTGAGTTTTAAAGATAATAAGTTGCTTGGTAATCAAAAAAATATACAGGCAGCTTTTTCTTTTATTAGCAGTCCTGTAATAGAGTTGTCTGGAATAGGTGAAAAATCTCAAAATGGATTTAATCGTCTTAAAATCTACACAATTAAAGATATTATTTTTTCTTTCCCTTATCGTTATGAAGTTCTTATTTTAGAAAATAGTGATGATAAGTCTATACTTTCAGGAACTTTTGAAGGTAGTAGTATTATTAGAACTCATAAAGGAAAATCTATATATAAAGCAGTTTTTAAGTCTAATACTTACTTTTTTTCATGTCTTTGGATGAATTTTACTGCAACTTATCCTTCATCATTTTTACATACTGGAACATTTTATTATATGTATGGAAATATTACAAAATATGATAATATGCCATCTATATTTCATCCAGAAATCATAAATAAAGATGATATAGGAACAGTCCGCTCAATATACACAGTTCCTACTGGTTTTAGCCTTATAAAATATAGAAAATCTGTAAACATTGCACTTGATAAAGGTTTAGATGGAATAAGTGAAACTCTTCCTGAATATATTTTAAATAAATATAATTTTCCTAACATAAAAGATGCTATTAAAACAATCCATTATCCAAAAACAAAAGAAAATGTTGATAGTATAATTGCAAGAAAACATCCTGCTTATGTTAGATTTATTTATGATGAACTTTTTTATTTACAGCTTGTAATGCAATTAAAGCGTAAAACTTATACAAATGGTATAGGTATCAAATTTAATATTGATAAACAATATCTTGAAGAAATTAATAATGTTATGCCTTTTAAATTAACTAAGGGACAAAAAAAGGTGTTGCTTGATATATTTAATGATATGATAAAATATAAACAGATGAATAGACTTATTCAAGGTGATGTGGGAAGTGGTAAAACAATAATTGCATTTATTTCAGCAGCTGTTGCTGTATATAATAATTATCAAGTAGTCATCCTTGCACCAACAGAAGTGCTTGCAGAACAGCATTATAATAATGCTAATGAATTTTTTAGTAAATTAAATATTAAGGTATCTATTATTACTGGTTCTGTTAATAAAAAAAATAAAGAAATTATAAAAAAACAACTTTTATGTGGAGAAATAGATATTATTATTGGAACACATGCCTTAATAGAAGAAGATGTTGAATTTAAAAAATTAGGATTTATTATAGCAGATGAACAACATCGTTTTGGAGTTCATCAGCGTAAAATTTTAATAGATAAAGGTTATAATCCAGATATTTTATTAATGACAGCAACACCTATACCAAGAACTCTTGCAATGACTTTATATGGTGATTTGGATGTAAGTATAATAGATGACCTTCCACCGGGAAGAATACCTTGTATAACAAAAGCATATAAATCATCTCAACTTATAGAAGCATTTGAATTTGTAGAAAAAATGCTTGTAAATAATAAGAAAGCGTATTTTATATATCCACTAATTGATGAGAGTGATAAACTTGAATTAAAAGCAGCAACAAAAAGCTATGAGGAAATAAAAAAATATTTTCATAGTAAAAAAGTTGGACTTTTACATGGAAAAATGAAAGCAGATGAAAAAAGACAACTTTTAAATAATTTTAAATACGGCGATATAGATATACTTGTCTCTACAACTGTGATAGAAGTAGGTGTTGATGTTCCAGAAGCAACTATAATTTTGATAGAAAATGCAGAAAGATTTGGACTTTCTCAACTTCATCAGCTTCGTGGTAGGGTAGGAAGAAATGATATACAATCATATTGTATTTTAATTGCATCAGATAAAATAAGTGAATATGGAGAAAAGCGTATTAAAGCTATGGTTGAATATAAAGATGGATTTAAATTAGCAGAAGTAGATTTAGAACTTAGAGGACAAGGTGATTTTTTTGGTACAAAACAATCAGGTATGCCAGATTTACAATATGCTAATATAATAAAAGATGTGAAAATAATACAGCAGGCAAAAGAAGATGTAGAATTAATACTTAAAGAAGACGCAGATTTATCAATGAATAAAAACATTGTTCTTTATAATAGATTAAGAGAAATGTATAAAGATTCAGCATCATACTTTGGAATTGGATAATTTATATAGCAATATACTTAATTTTATATTATGATGAGATAAATTTTATATTAAAGGTTAAAATATGAAAGCAACTGTTGTTAAAAATATTATGTTAAGTGACAAATTTGGTTATTTAGAGCTTAAATGTGCTAATATTGCAAAAGAAACAAATGCAGGTCGTTTTTTTATGATTTCGCCACACAGTGATAATGTATATCTTACGGATACACTCTTAAAAAGACCTTTTGCTATATGTGATATAACTTCAAATGAAACTTTTACATGTCTTTATATGGTAACAGGAAGGGGAACCAAAGTCTTATCAGAAGCTCTTCCAGGCAATAACTTTTTAGTTACTGGACCTGTTGGTAATTTTTTTAAATTTGAAAAAAATGTAAATATTGCGTTAATCGCTGGTGGTATAGGGCTTGCTCCAATGATTAATGCAGCAAAAAAAATAAAAGAAATAGGTTCTAAGGTTACTCTTTACTATGGTGGTAGAAGTAAAAATGATATATTAATGTATGATTTTCTTAATACAATATGTGACGAGCTTATTATTACAACAGATGATGGCACATTAGGCATACATGGTAATGTTATTATTCCATTAAAAGATAAAATTAAAGAATATAAAAAAGTATATGCTTGTGGTCCAAATAGAATGTTACATGCAGTTACATCTATTTGTATTGAAAATAATATTCCAATAGATGTTTCTCTTGATGAACAAATGGGTTGCGGTGTTGGTGCCTGCCTTGGATGTATGATTACTATTATAGAAAATGGACAAAAAGTTATGAAACGCTGTTGTGTTGAAGGACCAATATTTGATGGAATGAAAATTGATTGGAATGCTCTTATTAGGTGATATTATGGATAGATTGAAAACTAATATATGTGGTATTGAATTTAAAAATCCAATTATTGCAGCAAGTGGAACATTTGGTTATGGTTTGGAGTTTAAAAGATTTACAGATATAGAAAAAATAGGTGGTATATCTGTAAAAGGTATATCTTTACACGAAACTTATGGTAATCCAATGCCTAGACTTGTAGAAACTTATTCTGGTTTGCTTAATGCAATAGGATTACAAAATGTTGGAGTTGAAAAATTTATTACAGAAAAACTTCCTGCATTGAAAAACCTTGATACACGAATAATTGTTAATTTTTGGGGTAAAACTATTGATGAATATGTAGAAGTTGCAAAAATATTAGATAGTATTGAAAGGGTAGATATGCTTGAAATGAATATTTCATGTCCTAATATAAAAGAGGGTGGTATATCATTTTCTTCAAGCCCAAAAGCTGTTGAACAAGTTGTATTATCATGTAAAAAAGTTATATATAATAAGCCTTTAATAGTAAAACTTTCACCAAATGTTCAAGATATTAGACCATTTGCAAAAGCATGTGAAGAAAGTGGTGCAGATGCTATTTCAGCAATAAATACATTAGTTGGTATGGCAATAGATGTGGAAAAAATGAAACCTATTCTTGCAAATATTACTGGTGGATTAAGTGGTCCAGCAATTAAACCTATTGCATTAAAAATGGTAAAAGAAGTATATGAAACAGTTAAAATTCCTGTTATTGGAATAGGTGGTATTGGCAACTGGAAAGATGCTGCAGAGTTTATTCTTGCTGGTGCTAGTGCTGTGCAAATAGGGACAGCTAATTTTATAAATGCTAATGTATGTAAAGAAACAGCAGAAGGATTAAATGAATATTTAGAGCGTAAAAATATACCTAATTTTAATGAAATAGTTGGTAGGGCAGTATCTTGTTAAAATCAGAATTAGTTATATCAGATAAATGGAAAGATTTTCAGCTAATAGATGCTGGAAATGGTGTGAAACTTGAAAAATGGAATAAATATATACTTTTACGCCCGGATCCACAAGCTGTATGGGCAAAAAGCGATGATAAACTTTGGTCAAAAGCAGACGCTTGTTATATAAGAAGTTCAAGTGGTGGAGGACAATGGAAATTTCATAATCATTCTATACCAGATTCTTGGAATTTAAATTATAACAATATGATTTTAAAAGTCCGTCCTACAAATTTTAAACATACTGGTCTTTTTCCTGAACAGGCTGCTAACTGGGATTGGATAAGTAATACTGTTAAAGAAAAAAAAGCTACTAATATTATAAATCTTTTTGGTTATACAGGTGCTGCAACAGTTGCTGCCTCATTAGCTGGTGCAAATGTTTGTCATGTTGACGCATCAAAAGGTAGTGTAAATTGGTGTAAAGAAAATATCAATTTATCAAAAGTTCCTGATGGTAAAATTAGATTAATCGTTGATGACTGTATGAAATTTATACAACGAGAAATAAGGCGTAATAAAAAATATGATAGTATAATTATGGACCCTCCGTCTTTTGGTAGAGGTGCTTCTGGTGAAGTATGGAAATTAGAAAAAGATTTATGGGACTTATTAGTTGCTTGTAAAAATATCTTATCAGATAATCCAAAATTTATTTTAATTAATTCATATACTTCTGGATTATCACCACTTTCTATATATAATATTTCTATTGATTGTTTTGGAAATTTATTACATCAAAATAGTAGTTTAATATGTGGTGAAATAGGTTTACCATTTAGAAAAAATAGGAGGGTTATGCCATGTGGCATATATTGCAGAATTACTTTTTAGTTTTTATTTCTATTTTAATATTATCTGGTTGTGCTACAAAAATCAATGCTTCTAAAATTATTCCTGCTGGAGCAACAGAAGTTACAAGATATAAAACAGTAGCTTTTTTAGATTTTACAGGTAATAAAGGTAAAGATGTATCAAGTAGACTTGAAACAATTGTTATTAAAGCTGAAATAAATGATAGGAAACAGTATTCCGTTGTGGATAGGGCAAATATTGATAAAATAATAAAAGAACAACAATTCCAAATGACGATGGCAAATCCTGATACAATTGTAGATTTTGGACAATTAGTAGGTGCAGAAGCTGTTTGGGCAGGTTATGCACAATCTACATATAATGTAACACGCTCTTATGAAAGTAGGTCAAAATGTGTAAATTATGTTGATGGTAAATGTCAATATTATAGAGAATATACAGTTCCTTGTGAAAGTAGAGATATAATTATAAATGTTACTCCAAAACTTACATCTATATCAACAGGGCAAGTTGTATATGCAAAAGAATTTAAAGGAAAAGATTCAACTTATGGTTGTTCTGATAGTATTTTTACACCACAGTCCGAAGGCGAATTATATGAGAATGCTCTAAAAACTATTTTATATAAATTCCGATTAGACATTGCACCTTATGTTAAAACTATACAAATAGAGTTAATGTCTAATAATGATGGATTAAACGATTCATCAAAACTTATGTTGAAAAATGGTATTTCATTTGCAAAAAATGATAGAATAGAAAAAGCATGTGAGCTTTGGAAGAACGGTTTAAAAGAATCACCTTATTCTATAAGTTTAAATTATAATATTGGTGTATGTAAAGAACTTGAAAGTAAATTTAATGATGCTTTATCTTATTTTTCAAAAGCAGAAGATTATGCAGGCAAACCTGTTCGTGTAATTTCAGATGCTATTAATAGGGTAAAAGAAAGCATTGAAAACCAAAAAACATTAAATCAGCAAATGTAAATTAAAATAACTTTAAGCTCTATATAAAATAGAGCTTAAAGTTTATATTATAAATTAAACATTAACAATGCCTTTGAAGGTATTATCAGTTTTATATTTATCAATAAGTGGGTCAATTTCATATTCAATAAATTCAACAGTTTGTTCTGGAGCTCTCCCTATAAATTCTTTTGGATTTAAAATTCTTTCTACATCTTTTTCAGTTAAAGGTATTTTATCATCATTAATTACTCTTTTTAATAAATCATTATCAAGACCATCTTGTTTTACTCTTTTACCAGCTTCAATTGAATGAATACGGATTTGTTCGTGCATTTCTTGACGGTCAGCACCTCTCTGAACAGATTCCATAATGATATTTTCAGTAGCCATAAAAGGAAGTTCTTCTGCAATGCGTTTTGCTATAACTTTTTCATATACAACTAAACCACTTGTAATATTTAAAAGAAGTTCTAATATAGCATCTGTTGCTAAAAAAGTTTCAGATATAGAAAGTCTTCTATTTGCAGAATCATCTAATGTTCTTTCAAACCATTGAACAGAATGAGTGTAGTATGTATTGGAAGATGCAGCAATAATAAATCGTGAAAGGGCACATACTCTTTCACTTCTCATAGGGTTTCTTTTATATGCCATAGCACTTGAACCTATTTGATTTTTTTCAAAAGGTTCTTCAACTTCTTTTAGATTAGCTAAAAGCCTTATATCTGTTGCAAATTTATGGGCAGATTCTGCAATTCCTGCTAATACAGAAATAATTCTAGAATCTTGTTTTCTTGTATAAGTTTGACCACTTACACTAAAAACTTTATTAAAACCCATTTTAGATGATACAAGTTTATCTAACTGTCTTACTTTTTCATGTTCATTATTAAACAAATGCAGAAAAGATGCTTGTGTTCCAGTAGTTCCTTTAACACCTCTAAAACGAATATTTGCATGTTCAAAAACAAGATTTTCTAAATCAAGCATAAAATCTTGCATCCATAAAGTTGCTCTTTTACCAACTGTTGTAAGTTGTGCAGGTTGAAAATGAGTAAAACCTAATGCAGGTAAATCTTTATATTTTAATGCAAATACTTTTAAATTTTCTAAAACTGCAACAAGTTTACTGCGTATAAGCTCTAACGCTTCTTTCATAATGATAATATCTGTATTATCACCAACAAATGCACTTGTTGCACCTAAATGTATAATAGGCATAGCAGAAGGGCATGCTTTACCAAAAGTATGAACATGAGCCATAACATCATGTCTGAATTTTTTTTCCATTTCTTTTGCATATTCAAAATCAATATCGTCTATATGACTTTTCATCTCATTAATTTGTTCTTGTGTAATATTTAATCCAAGCTCTTTTTCTGATTCTGCAAGAGCAATCCAAAGTTTTCTCCAAGTAGTAAATTTTTTATTTGGAGAAAATAAATAAAGCATCTCTTTTGAAGAATATCTTTCTTCAAATGGGGTTTTAAATTTGTCAAATTCATTCATTTTTTTTATCCTTTTAGTAATTTTTTCGCCTTTTCTCTGGCATAATTTTTTATTTCTTCTTCATTAAAATAAATTAAGTTTCTATCCTGCATAACTGGATTTCCATTAACATAAACATCAGTTATATCATTATCTTTTGCAGCATATACAAGATGAGATACAGGGTTGTAAACAGGTGTTAAATGAACAGCATCAAAAGATAACACAAAAAAATCCGCCTTCATATTTTTGTTTAAAGTTCCTATATTTTTTAAGTTTAATGCTTTTGCACCACAAGATGACGCCATTTGTAAAACAGTTTCTGCAGACATTGTGGTAGCATCCATATTAAATGCTTTGTGAAGTTTAGATACAGTATTTATTTCACCAATCATTGATAAATCATTATTACTGCTTACACCATCTGTTCCTATGGATATATTTATTCCAGCATCACTCATCTTTTTTACAGGTGAAAAACCACTTGCAAGTTTTAAATTACTTTCAAGACAGTGCGATACATTTACTTTTTTATCTGCCATTATTCTAATATCATCATCATTAATATGGACACAATGAGCAAATACAGAATTAGTATCAAATGCACCAGTTTCATACATTAATTTAACAGGTCTTTTACCATATTTTTCTAATATTTGTTGCTCTTCACTAATAGTTTCTGCTAAATGAGTATGTAGCAGTATATTTCTTTTTTTTGCATATTCACTACACTGTTTCATAACATCAAAAGGAACTGTATATAAAGCATGAGGACATATTGACAAATGAACTAGCTCTGTTTCTTCAAATGTATCAGCAGTTTGAAAAGCTTTTTTAAAGTCATTCATTACACCAAAACCAACGATACCACGAATACCTGCTTTTTCAAAAGCTCTTTTTGCATCAAAAGCATAGAAATACATATCATTTATACATGTTACACCAGAACGAATAGATTCTGCCAAAGATAAAAGGGTAGAATAATAGACAAATTCACTAGATAATACTTTTTTTTCAGCAGGCCATATATAATCATTAAGCCATGTCATAAGAGGTAAATCATCAGCATAACCACGCATTATACCCATTCCTAAATGACTATGCGTATTAATTAAACCGGGAAATATTGCCGAATTATTGAATTGTTTTATACTGTATTCTGGAAAAGGTTCAATACTATTACTAATACCATCTATTATATTATCAGTTACTAAAAGATATGAATTATTATGTATTTTATTATCATAATATATATAATCAGCATAAAATGCAGTTTTTTTCATAAATTTATCCTATAAAATTTAAAATTTCTAATGGAGTATTAACAGTATAGTTAGCTTTTGATTTTTTTAATGGTGCATATCCATAAGAACAGTATATTGTATTCATACCAGCAGTAATTCCAGCAATAACATCATTATCACTATCACCAACCATAAAAGAATTTTCTGGTAATATATTCAGATGATTTGCTATATTTAATAATGGTTTAGAAGATGGTTTCTTTTCATCAAAACTATCACCACCATATACAAATGTAAAATACTTATATAAATCAAGTTGTTTGATTATAATATCTACTAAATTATATGCTTTATTTGAAACAATAGCCATTTTTATATTATTTTTAGATAATGCTTTTAAAACAATTTCCATTTCAGGAAAAAGTAAAGTTGAATCTATGCAATGTTCCTTATAATACTGCATAAATGATATTATAACATCATTTTTTAAATGTGCTTTGTTAGTAACATTTAATGTTCTTTCTATAAGCAGAGCAAGACCATCACCAATAAATGATTTAACTTCAATGATAGAAGGTGTAAAAATATTAAAATCATCAAGTGTATGTTTTAAGGATAAATAAATATCATTAAAAGTATCACACAATGTGCCATCTAAATCAAATATAACTAATTTAGTATTTATTGTAAGCTCCAAAAGTGTTATTTATTAGCATCATATAATAAAGCATATTTTTAATCAATAAATAAATTTTATAAACATTTTTAATTTTAATTCAAAAACAGATTTGGCTTATATTTGGATTACAAGAGTTTTTAAAATTATATTAATACAAAATAAATAAAAATGAATTTATATGCTAAAAACTTAACTTTTATATTATTTATTTTACATAATATATCTTATCGGACATTATTATTTAAAAGACTTGCACTATTATTTCATATATGATACTGTTTTGATTATTATAAATTTTTGGAGATTTTTATGAAAAAAATAATTCTTTTTTTAGCTTTTATAGTTATGCCTTTTTTTACCTTTGCAGCTTTTCCTATTGAATATAATGATAATTTAGATATTACAATAACAGATAAAAAATTTGAATTAAAAAATAATACAGTAACTATTTCTGCAACTCGTCCTATAAAACCTATGCAAGAATTTACTATTATTGCTAAATTTGATAAAGATAATATTCAATCTATTGATTTTGCTTACAATATGGAAATGAATATGGGAAAATTTGAGTATAAAGGAATAAAAATTTCTAATAATGAATTTATCGTAAAACAAATACTTACCAAATGTATGTCTGGTAGAACTAAATGGTATTCAAAAGCAATAATTACTTATATTGATAATTCTAATGAAGAACTGTATTTTTTCTTTGATGTCAAATAGGTTTTTATGGCTGAAATTGTTACTTTGATTTTTAGTCATTTTTTAATTGGTTTTTTTGGAGGGTTTGGTCATTGTGTTTTAATGTGCCACCCTTTTGTTTTACATATATCTAGTATGTTTTCAGATAATAATGCAGGATATAAAATATTAATTCCAAATTTTTTTTATAATTTTGGTAGAACAATAACTTATACAATTTTAGGTGCTATTGCTGGTGGACTTGGCTCTATTGCAACTTATGCTGGACAAAACTTCTTAAATATACAAAAATTAGCAGCTTTTATTGGTGGTTCTATTCTTATTATATTTGCTATAATGTATTTTTTTAATGTCAACTCTTTTAATTTACTTGCAAAATTTAAAATTACAAATATACTAAATAAATATAAACCTAATAATCCATTTTATTATGGTCTACTTTTAGGTTTTTTACCATGTGGGTTATCTATGGGGGCAATAATTGGCACTATATCTACTGGTTCATGGTATATTGGTGCATTAATGATGACTTCTTTTGGAATTGGAACATCTATTGTAATGATGATTTTAGCAATTTTGGGTTCGTATATAATGAAATATGTTAAATATTTTAAGCATATCACATCGGTATTGCTTTTTATTATGGGTATATATTTTATTTATCAAGGACTAACATTTTCATATTAAAAATTTTATTATTTTACAAATAAATATTATTTATTAATTACTATTTTTTTATTCTTATTGAGTTTGCTACAACAAAAAGAGAACTAAAACTCATAAATGCAGCACTCATTACAGGATGAATTAAACCAGCACATGCTAATGGAATAGCAATAATATTATATGAAAAAGACCAAAATAAATTTTCTTTTATTATTCTTAAAGTTTTTCTACATATTATATGGGATTTTTCTATAACTGACAAATCATTACGAAGTAAAACTGCAGAAGCACTTTCTATTGAAATATCAGTAGAATTTCTCATAGATATACCTACACTTGCAGCAGTTAAAGCTATTGCATCATTTATTCCATCACCTATCATAACAGTTTTTCTTGTATCTTTTGCATCTTGTAGAATACTACCTTTATCAAATGGAGAAACATTTGCATAAATATTTGCATTAATTCCTGAGCTTTCTAAAATAATTTTTGCAGCTTTCTCACTATCTCCTGTTATAATTGATACATTATTTCCTTTTTTTTGTAATAGAGATATAGTTGGTGATGCTTCTTCTCTTATAATATCAGAAATGCAAAATACACCAGCTAAAATATTATTAATAGCAACACAAACAATAGTATTGCCTTTTTCTATTGCATTTAATATGAAACTTTCATATTCTTCTGTAAATTTAACTCCACTTTCTTCTAAAAATATTTGTGAGCCAATAATTATATTTTCATTTTCTATTTCTGCTATTATGCCCTTTCCTGCTATTTCTTCAAAAGTTTTATATTCATATATGTCTTCTTTATTTAAGATTGCAATAGCTTTTGATGCTGGATGTTTTGAATAAAAAGCTACTGATGTAATTAAATTAAGCTTATAACTATCTGAAAAAGAAAGCTTATAATCAGTAACTGACATATTTCCAGTTGTTATAGTTCCTGTTTTATCAAAATAAAAATCATTAACATAAGCATATCTTTCTATTGCTTCCCCATTTTTAAAAATAATACCAGTTTCCGAAAGTTTATTTGTTGCAGATATAACAGCTAATGGAGTTGCAAGTCCCATAGCACAAGGACATGCAATAACTAATACTGATACTGCTCTCATAATGGAAAGTTCTGCACCAGCTGATGCTATAAAATACCAATATATAAAAGATAAAAAGGCTATTATTAAAACAAATGGAACAAATTTACCAATAAAATTATCTGCTATATCTTGAATAGGTGCTTTTGAGCTTTGTGCATCATCAACAGAAGCTGCAATTTTTGATAAAAAACTATCTGATCCAATATTTTCAGCTATAACAACACAAGTTCCATTAATTATTTTAGTTCCTGCGTATACTTGACTACCCTCTTTTTTATTTACTGGCATTGGCTCACCAGTAAGCATTGATTCATCAACTTCACATATACCTTCAATTATTTTACCATCAGCTGCAATATTATTTCCAGTTGATATTTCAAATAAATCACCTTTAACAAGTTGGTCTATTGGGATTGTAATATATGATTTTTCTTTATTATTATTTATCATTATTTTTTTTACATTTTTAGGTTTTAATGATAATAACTTTGCTACTGCATTACCACCCTTTTGTTTTGCACCAGCTTCTATAAATCTACCAAGCAATATTAAAGTGATAATCATAACAGATGTATCAAAATATGTTTCATACCCTAAAAATATTGCTACAACACTATATAAATATGCAGTTCCTGCACCAATTGCAACAAGAGTATCCATAGTAAAATTAAAATGTTTTAATGATGAAATGCTTTTTTGAAAAAATGGGTATGCAGAATAAATAAGCACTGGTGTAGCAAGTGCCCATGATAAAAGTTTAAATAAAAAATATAGACTTTCATCCATTCCTTTAAAATATCCAGTATAGTTCGCAATGGAATACATCATTACTTGCATTGTAAAAAATGCAGCTACCCCAAATCTATAAAAATAATCCTTTCTTTCTTTATCATGTATAGTTTCTATATTAGTAGAAGGAAGTGGGCAGTATCCAAGTCTTGTGATTTTATATAAAACATCCTTTAAAGAAATATCTTTTGGATTAAAAATAATTTTTGCTTTATGGTTTGCATAATTTATACGAAAAGACTTTATTCGTTTATCTTTTAATGCTGAAGATTCTATAAGCCAAATACAAGCAGCACATCGTATACCTGTTATTACAATAGATAAAGAATAGTCTCCATTGTTTAGAATTTCAAGTGATGTTTCAAAATATTCTTCATCTGCATCTACTTGTTCAACAGGTGCTATATCCCAAGCTGTTCTTTTTGTATAAAAAGAGCTAAAACCTTCATCATTTATTAAGTGATATACTGAACGACAACCTTCACAGCAAAAATATTTATTATATTCTTTTTCATATATACTTGTTTTAGAATTAAGCTCAGACGAACAGTGAGCACATAATACTTTGTCACTATCTATGTTCTTGTTCTTGTTCATCTTCGTCATCATCATTTAACATTCTATATTTAGGACCTTCTATATCATCAAACTGTTCTTTTTTACCAGCTAGTAAAAATATAAGAAATGCACTAATACCTACAATAAGACTTACTAATATTAGTATAAATAGTGATTTCATAATAACTACTCAAAATAAACTGTTTTAAGCACTTTTACATCATACTGCTTATTTACATTAATATAAAATATAATAGTATAAAAACTACTATTTAATTTATTATTTAAAACATATTTGCTATCTTTTTCATTATATATAAATGGAATAACATCTTCTTTATTTGGATAAGTTAATTCAATAGATGTAATTTCAGCACTTTTATATATAGAGTTATTATCATTATTAAAGTTATAATTTAAAATAGTAATATTTTCATCACTATCATATTGAAGAACAACATCTGTAATATTTTTACCAAGTTCTATTATATATCCTGATGTTTTATTATATTTGATTGAGTTTTGATATATATTTGTTTCAAAAGTTCCTTCAAAACTTGTATTGCCAAAATACAGCATAATTAATAATAGCATTATACCTGTTGCTATTAAAACTATCATTGGTTTCATAGATAATAACCTCGTAATTATTTTATATTTAATTCAAAAATTAAAGGTGGATGGTTTCTGTCATAATAAGCATTAATTGTTAATATTCCATTATGAATATTTTCTTTTGTTTTAATTGTAATAGTTTCTTTTTTCGTTGATTGAATATATACTCTTATCATTTCTGGAGCTATATCTGCTAAATTATCAGGATTTACAAATTTAACTCTTACAGGCTTATTTAAATTATTTTTTATTTCTACATTACAAGTATATGTTTCATTTCCTAATGATGATACATTATTAAAAGTTATATTAATAGGTTTACTTGTAGATATAATAGAATAAATTAACACAAATAGTAATGATATAGAAACAATAAAAGTAACAATTAGATTTGGTCTTTTAACATTTAATTTATTTTGCTTACCCCAAACATACCCTAAAACACCATTTGTATTATCTTTTTTATGAAATATTTTATTACATTCAGTAACACATGTTTCACAATATATACAATCAGCATCAGGATTTTTTCTAGGGTCAATATGTGTAGGACATACCCTAATACATGCTTTACAGTTAAGACATTGTGATTCTCTTTCTGGTATCATACCTACATATAAAGTATCATCATCTGTCATTACAACTTGGAATTTAGAATATGGGCATACATATTTACACCATTTAAAACGAATAAATGCAAAATCTACAAAAATAAATAAAAATAATACTATACCTATTACGAACATTAAACTAGAATGTGTAAGTGTATCAAGAAAATCATAAGGTGAAACGAAATACATCATCCATATAATAGTTAATAATAATGCGAAAACAGCAGATAAGATGATTTCTGCTACAAAACGAATAGTTTTATTTTTAAATTTTTTTGAATATGATTCTATTCTTATAGAGAAAAATGATTGTGGACAAAACCAGCCACACCAAATTCTTCCTAAAAGTTGAGTAGTAAAAATAAATAAAAAAGTAATAAGTAATATAGCTATAAAAGCAGAGAAAAAACTTGCAAAATTTACTATGGTATTGAATGCATACAAATGAAGTGTAGCAACATCAAACCTAAACAGACTATTCCCATTGGATGTTTTGATAAATGGAATAATAAAAACACAGGCTACTACAATAAATTGTAACAGCCTGTATATTTTACCACGAAGAACACTACCTGCCCTCATCGTCATCATCCATCATACGATATTTTGGAGATTCTACAGATGTTTTCCGTTTTGAAGAAAAGAAATAAATTGCAATTCCTAAAAGTATTAATACTAATGCAACTTCAAATCCAAATACAATATATCCTGCCGCACTAGATTGTAATTGTTCACTTTCTTCAACTGTTTGTATGGCAATAGTGTTCTCGTTATCTTGCATTTTATGCTCCTTAATTATGGTTGAAGTTTAACACTTACTGGATTTTGTGAATCATAAGCTCCATTTTGTGTCCATTCACTAAACATTGGGGTATAGGCATATATATAATATATTCCCCAAATAATTAAAGCAACAAAAAATATAACCCAACCTAAAGGAAGATTATTCTCTGTATCCTTGCGATTAAAGCTAGGGATATCATCTTGTTCATCAAAATTAGACATAATTAATTCCTCCTTTAAATTATTTAGCTAATGTTCTAACATAAGCAGCTACTGACCAAATATCATCTTTAGTCATAAATCTTAAATGTCTAGGCATAGCACCTTCAATACCATTTGCAATAGTAGTGAACATCATACCATCAGTATAATCTGGTAAACTTTCAGCAAAAGTTAAATTTGTCACATCATAACCTTCAGCAACACCTTTACCATTAGACGCATGACATCCTATACATAATAAGTCATAAATTTCTTGACCTCTATCTATTTTTTCTTGGTTATTAAGGAAAGGATTAACTGCTGTTTCAAATGCTGCTTCATCTGCTAATATAGCATGAGTATTTTCTACATAAGTTCCTAATTGTTGCATATACGCTACAATTGCATCAAGTTCTGTTAATCCATTAAGTGCATTAATATCTTCTTGACTATATATTAGTCCTAATGTTTTAGCATTTTTTTCAATTGCATCAGGATTTAATTGCTTTTCAGCAAGCCATGGATATTTTGGCATATTAGATTTTGGAAAAAAGTGCTGTGGATTAATTAAGTGAGCTTTTTGCCATTCATCAGAATATAAACCACCTACTCTTGCTAAATCAGGACCTGTTCTTTTAGAACCCCATAAAAATGGGCGTTCATAAGCACTTTCACCAGGTTGTGATATTTCACCATATCTTAATACATCAGCTTTTAGTGGACGAACTGTTTGAGAATGGCAATTGATACAGCCTTCTTTCTGATAAACATCACGACCAGCAAGTTGAAGTGGAGTATATGGATTTTCAGTAACATTTTCAAGTTTTGGATGCATTGCTGTTGTCATCATTGGAACAAATACTGTAACTATTGTTCCTACAAGTATAACAACTAATGCAATAACTGTGAAAATTAATGCTTTATTGTAAATGCTGTTATTATTTTCACTCATATCTTATACTCCTACTGATTAGATAAGTTTTGTTTGCCTTTTACAATAGTCATAATGAAGTTGAAAAGGAAAACAAGCATACCAACAATAAATATAACACCGAATACAGACCTAGCCATCCAGTATGGGTAATTTCCAACTAATGTTTCAATAAAAGAATAAGTTAATGTTCCATCTACATTAGTTGATTTCCACATAAGACCTTGGCGAATACCAGTTATCCACATAGTAATAGAGAAACCTATTTGACCTAATAGAACAAGCCAAAAGTGTGTATTAGCTAAGCTTTCACTGTATATTTCAGTTTTATAAACTCTTGTTGTAATATAATAAATTGCAGCAGTTACTGTTAATACAACCCAACCCATTGTTCCCATGTGAACATGTCCTGGAACCCAGTCAGTATAGTGAATAAGTGAGCTTACTGCACGAAGACCTTGTGTTGGTCCTTGTAATGTTTGTAAACCATAGAATGTAATACCTGCAATAAAGAATTTTGCTAAATATGCAGTTCTAAGTTTAGACCAGTCTGGAGCAAGTGTTAAATAACCATTTACAACAGAACCCCAAGATGGAGCAATTAAAAGAATTGTAAACACAATACCTAATGTTTGGAGCCAGTCTGGAAGTGGTGTATAAACAAGGTGGTGAGCACCAGTCCATAAATACATGAAAATTAATGACCAAAAAGAAAGCATTGATAATCTGTGGCTGTATATTGGCATTCCTGTTGATTTTGGTAAGAAATAGTAGAATATTGCTAAAATTGGTGTAGTAAATAAGAAACCAACTGCATTATGACCATACCACCATTCAACATTGGCACTGTTTAAACCAGCAAATAAATGGTAAGATTTACCAAAAGATGCTACAATATGTAAGTTATTCACAATATATAAAACTGCAACAGCTACCATAGTTGCAATAATATACCATAAAGAAACATACATATGTTTTTCTTTTCTAGTAAGTATTGTTCCTAATACATTAATAGCAAATAATACCCATGCTACAACAACACCAAGGTCAACAAACCATTCAAATTCAGCATATTCAAGTGATTGGTTATAACCTGCGAAAAGAGAAAGTGTTCCAACAAGCACTACAATATTAAAAAATACAAGTTGGAATACTGCAAGCTTAGGGAAAATAAGGTTACGTTTTGTAAGGCGTCCTATAATATAATAGAATGCACCCATTTCGGCAGTGATACCTAGTCCATAAGCAAGCACATTAGTGTGAACCGTTCTAAGACGGCCGAATGAAAAATACTCTCCAAAATTAAAGCTAACACTCCACATTTGAGCAGAGATGAGAAGACCTAATACAAGACCTATAACACCCCAAAATAATGCGGAATAAATATAGCCCATGACAATTTTAGAATCGCCTGAGATTTCTTTCATTGCATATCCCCCATAAAGATTTATTAAACTGCTATTTTCATATTATATCAGAATAATTAATATAAATCAAGATATAAAGTATCTTTTTAGATTAATAATACAAAATTATATATCATTGATAAAATAATATATTTAATAATTTGTAATTAACTTTATGAAAGTTTTATAAGATTATCTATTAGTCTTGTTTTACCAATATAAACAGCTAATAAAATAGCATATTGTTTTTCAAGTATTTCTATATCTTCAAGAGTATCTGTATTAACTATTTTAATATAATCTATTTTACTATATGGCATATTATTAATAATCTTTGTAATTTCATTAATTATAACAGATGTGTTTGTTTCACCATTGTCAATAAGTATTTTGGCATATTTTAAGCTTTGATTTAAAGATAGTGCTGATTTTCTTTCATCATTAGTAAGATATATATTCCTAGAACTCAAAGCAAGACCATCTTCTTCTCTAACTATTTCAACAGGATATATATTAACAGGAAAATTTAAATCTTCAACCATTTTATTTATTATAACATACTGTTGAAAATCTTTTAAACCAAAATAAGCATTATCTGGTGTAATGATATTAAATAATTTTGATACTATTTGACACACACCAGCAAAATGAGTAGGACGAGTTACTCCACATAATTTTGAAGATAATTCTTCTACTTTAATAATAGTTGAATTATTTTTTTTATATATTTCATCAGGTTCAGGATTAAATATTATATCTCCACCTAATGATGAAACAAGTTCACAATCTCTTTCAATATTTCTAGGATATTTTTCTAAATCCTCATTTGGAGCGAACTGTGTGGGATTTACAAAAACACTTACAACTGTTTTATCATTATTTTTTACAGAATGCTCTATTAATGAACCATGACCTGCATGAAGATACCCCATCGTTGGCACAAGACCTATGCTATCCCCTGCTTTTTTCCAATCTTTTATTATATCTCTAATTTCTGCAACTGTTTTAATAATACGCATTACTTTTCTCTAATATATTTATTATTTAAATGAATGTTCATCATCAGGAAATGAACCTAATTTTACATCATTTATATATTCTTTTGCTGCATTATTTATAATTTCTGCTACATTTGCATATCTTTTAACAAATTTAGGTTTAAAATCAGTAAAAATACCAAAAATATCATGATAAACTAATATTTGACCACTGCATCCAGCCCCTGCACCAATGCCAATAGTTGGTATAGTAATATTATCTGTAATTTTAGAAGCACTCTGACTTGAAACACCTTCTATTAAAATAGAAAATGCACCTGCTTTTTCAAGGGCTTTTGCATCATCAATTAAACTTTCCGCCCCATCTTTACCAAATATTTTATATCCACCCATTGTATTTATCATTTGTGGTTTTAAGCCAATATGCCCCATCACACCAATACCTGCATTAACTAATTTTTCAACAAGTGGTGCAATTTCCTTACCACCCTCTATTTTTATCGCAGATATTTCTGTTTCTTTTACAAGATGTATCGCATTTTCCAGTGCATATTTTTCATCTATTTGATATGAACCAAAAGGCATATCTGCTACTACAAAAGCCCGAGTAACTGCCCTCTTAACAGCTTTTGTATGGTAAATTATTTCATTAAGAGTAACTGGTATTGTAGAATTATAACCATTCATTACCATACCAAGAGAATCACCTATTAAAATTAAATCAATACCTGCATTATCTAATATTTTAGCAGAGGTATAGTCGTATGCTGTAAGACATGTAATTTTATCATTGTTATTTTTCATTTTCATAAAAGAATTAATATTTAAAGATTGCTTTATTTCCTTATGTATACTCAAAACTATATACCTCCATAATATTACTTGATTTATATACCATTATTTTATTTAAATTGCAAATCATAAAAATCAGTAAGGTTTTAAATTAAATATAGATTTTTTTAATATTTATTATATATTATATAATTAAAGATAAAATTAATCTTATTATAAAGGGTGTTGAAATGAGTATAGTTGAAGAAAACTTTAAAAAAGGAATAACAAAAGGTGAAAATACTTTTATTGCTGAAAGTGCAAGTGTGCTTGGTAATATTACTCTTGGTAATAATGTGGGAATATGGTATAATGTAGTAATTCGTGGAGATATAAATGATATTACTATTGGAGATAATTCTAATATTCAAGATGGTTCAGTTGTTCATGTTGGTTATAAAGAACCAGTAAAAGTTGGAAAAAATGTAACAATTGGGCATAATGTCATACTTCATGGATGCACAGTTTATGATAATTGTCTTATTGGTATGGGTGCTATTTTATTAAATGGTTCAGTTGTGGAAGAAAATGCAATAGTAGCGGCAGGAAGTATTGTTCCACAAGGAAAAGTTGTAAAATCAGGCACTTTATATATGGGTTCACCTGCAAAATATGTAAGAGATTTAACCGAGAATGATTTGAAACATATTCAAAAAAATGCAGAAGAATATGTTAATCTTATAGATACATATAATAAACTTGGTATAAAATAATTAATTATATTTATTAATGTTAAAAAGTTCTTTTAATTATTTATTAAAATTGTAATTAATACTTGACATTCCCCCCCCCATGATAAAATAGGCAACTAATTTACAGCATGGGGGTAACATGAAAAAGTTTTGTATTTTATTATTCTTTATTTTATTATCATTTAATGTATTTGCACAGGATAAAGAGAAAAATTATGATATTAAAAAAGTATCACCTTGGACACTAGGTATCAGTGGCTTTGGCTATTTTCCAACATCAGAACAATCATTAATTAATAATAATGGTGGTGGGATTGGTTGGAAATTTAAATGGAATTTTAATAGATATGTTGGTCTTGCAACTGAATTAAATTATACATACACTTACGAAAATTATTTTAGTAGTTTACAACACATTATAAATATAAGAGAAGCACTTGTAATACAGCGTGAAACTTATAAAGGTGAAAATGGTTTTGTTCCTTGGTTTAGTATCGGTGTTGGGGCAACAGTTTATATGGCAACTTATTATAATACATCACGATATTATTATAATTATAATATAGATAGTGCAGTAGGATTTAATTTAAATGTAGGTGCTGGATTAAAATATAATTTTAAACATTTTTATACGGGAATATTTGTTGATTGGACATACTCTATTATAAATAAATATATAAAAGACCATTTAGATGGAGTTCGCACAGGCATAGAATTAGGATTTAGATATTAGTGTTGCTATAAAATAAAGTGTTAGTTTGATAATATTAATTCTAACACTTTGTTATTTATAAACAGCTAATCAATTGAATATTCAGCAGCTGAAGTATCTGTTTCCCACACTATAACTTTATCTACTTTATTACCATAATGAATAACAAGTTTATCAAAGATATACTTTGCCATATTTTCACTTGTTGGATTTACTGTTTTAAAATATTCTAGTTCATTAATATACTCATGGTCTAATTCATCCATAATTACATTTAAATGTTTTTTAAATACCTTAAAATCTTCAACCATACCAAGTTTATCCAAAGTATCAGATTTCAAATATGCTTCTACTTTCCAGTTATGACCATGCAACCTTTCACATGCACCTTGATATTCTCTTAAATTATGAGCTGATGAAAAATGACTTTTTATTCTTACTTTATACATTCTAACCCTCATTTATTTTATATTATAATTTAAGCCAGTAGCTTTATATAATTTTATTACTTCATTACGAGATAATATTTCATATTCTCCAGCTTTTAATTTTCCTATTGTAATAGGACCTATTCTTATTCTTTCAAGCCTTTTTACATGACTACCAAAATAACCAAACATATTGCGTATTTGTCTTTTCTTACCTTCTTTTATTATCACTTTATAATTTTGTCTACCTGCATATTTAATACTGCATGGTTGATATGAGCCTTTTGGAGTATTAAGCCCTGATGCAAATTCTTCCATTTCTACACTTGATAGTATTCTGTCTACTGTTACAAGATATTCTTTTTCCATCTTGTATTCTGGTTTTTGCATTCTTTGTATTAGTTCTCCATCATTAGAAAAAATTAAAAGTCCTTCGCTTTCATAATCAAGCCTACCAGAATATGGAAATTTTCTGCCTGCAAAAAGTGGAAATTTTTCAAGAGTATCTTTTCCTCTACCATCACCGTATGCTGTTAATATTTTTTTAGGTTTATAAAATTTAAAAACATTAGGTTTGCTTTCATATATTGGTTCATTATTAACAAAAACAACATCTTCATTTTCATTAATTTTTATACCCTGCTCTTTTATCTGTTTACCATTTACTGCTACTGAACCTTGTTCTATTAATACATCTGCTTCTCGTCTTGAATACCCTGTCATAGAAGCAATATATTTATTTAATCTTATTAATTCTTTCATATATTTTGTTTTAACTCCTGCCATTCTCTAAATGTAGGTAGTTCTGATAAATCATTTAATCCAAAATATTCTAAAAAATATTTTGTTGTTGAATATAATAATGGCTTACCCGGAACCTGTTTTCTACCAACTACCTTTATTAAATTTTTATCAAGAAGATATCTCATAGTTCCTGATGAATTAACCTCTCTCATTTCTTCTACTTCTGCTTTTGTAACTGGTTGGCGGTATGCAATAATAGCTACTGTTTCAAGAGAAGCTCTGGATAATGATTCTGTTTTTTCACCAAAATATTTTTCTAAAAAACTGGTAACATCAGAATCTGTTACTAATTGGTATCCACCTGATACCATACGAATACATACACCCATTTTTAATTGATTAAATTCTTCAGAATATGTAATAAGTCTATTTTCAAGGTTTAATGGATTAAGCATTTTCCTAAAAGTTGCAAACTCTATGGGCTTGCCTGATAAATAAAGAGCTGCATAGAATATACGCTTTTCTTTATTTTCTGATATATCTTCATATTCATCAGGTAATTTTGCTATATTTTCTTCTTTCTCAAAGAATCCTTCATCAAACTTCTTTGCAAGTTCATCTTCATTCAGATTATTATTTTCTATTAAAATATCAGCATTATAAGATGATGTAAAATTAGAAATAATATCTTTTATAGAGTTTTGGTTTTCTTGTTTATCTTGTATAATAGATTTTTCTTCATTAATAACATCATCCATATAGATTGTAAAAGCATCACTAAGTTCTTGAATATCTCTATCTTGTGATATATTAGGATTGTCCATTTTATTGTTATTATTAGATTTTTGTGTCATTTTCTTCTACACCTTTTATGACTGTCAATAGTATTTCTTCAAAATTTCCATTTTGAAAGGCTTGAATTTTTTTACCTTTCATTAATTCTAATACAGAACCAAAGGAAACACATTTTTCTATTTTTTCTTTACATTTTTCTTCTATCTCACTCCATAAAGTTCTTTCCTTTGATAATATATACTCTTTTATTCTTTTTGCTACCTGCTCTGTTGCAATTTTAGAGTTTTGAACAATCATTTTTTTTTCTTTTTTTCCAGATGAAATATTAAAAAATGATGAAGCTAGTTTATAAACATCTTCTGTAAAAATCTCATCTTTTAAAATAACAATAGAGTTTGTGCGTGCAAGAAATTTACCTGAATGAACTTCAAAAGTTTTTAACTTTTGAGCCATATCTTTATAAAAAGAATACTCAATTAATAATTGATTAAAACGAAATTTTGCTTCTTCTGGGTCAATATCATCTTCGCTACTACTATCTCGTGGTAATAGCATTCTTGATTTTAAATATACTAAATATGAAGCCATATTAATAAATTCTGCTGCTATTTCTATATCCATTTCCTTCATTTTCCTAATTTCATCAATAAACTGGCTTGTTATCTCAGAAATAGATACATTAAAAATATTCATCTCATTTTTATAAATAAGATGTATTAATAAATCTAATGGACCTTCATAGTCAAGTATTTTAATATCAAGAAGTTCGTTCATATTTTAATTGCGTTTCTAACTTTTTCCATTAAATTTGCTGCAAAATCATTTGCTTTTTTTTGTGATGGAGCAAGAAAATCATCTATATTTTTTATTTCTTTATCTAATATTTGCTTTTTTTCTCTAATAGGACATATAAAAATTTCTAAATTATTTATTAATATTTTTTTACATTCTATACAACCAATTGTTGCTTTTGTGCAACCATCTATAATAATATTTCTTTCTTCTTCTGTTGAAAATACCTTATGATAGTCAAATACTGGACATACATTAGGATCACCTGCATCAGTTTTTCTTTGTCTTTTTGTATCAGTTATCATAGTTTTAATTTTCTTTTCAAGAATATTTGTTTCTTCTGTTAATAGTATAGTATTATTTAAACTCTTACTCATTTTTCTACCATCTAATCCCGGAAGTTTTGGTATATTAGTAAGCATAGATTCTGGCTCTACAAATATTTCTCCATAAAAATTATTAAATCTACGAACAATCTCCCTTGCAAGTTCAACATGAGGAACCTGATCTACTCCAACAGGAACAAGATTTGCAAGAAACATAATAATATCTGCTGTCATTAATACTGGGTATCCTAGAAATCCATAATTTGATAAATCTTTATTAGATAATGCTGTTATCATATCTTTATAACTTGGGCATCTTTCAAGCCAAGCAACAGGTGTTACCATACCTAAAAGTAGATAAAGTTCAGATGTATATAGATTATGTGATTGTATAAATATAGGTGCTTTTTCTATATCAAGCCCAGCAGCAAGCCACGAAAGCACCATTTGACGCCTCATTTCTTTAATATTTTCTGGATTATCATAATTTGTTGTTAAAGCATGCCAGTCTGCAACAGCAAAAAAACAATCATACTCTTCCTGCATTTTTATCCAATTTTTTATTGCTCCAAAGTAATGACCAATGTGAAGTTCACCTGTTGGTCTCATAGCACTATAAACTCTTTTTCTCATTTTACATATATCCTATAATATTTAAATTAAAAATAGTATCAAATAACATTAATATAAAATTTCTTATTGGTGATATAATATATTGTAGTATATTTGTAAATATTAAAACAAGTATAATTAAAAAATAATATTTCTCTGTTGCTTCATATTTTATGGCTTTATCCTTTGGTAAAAAATTCCAAATAATTCTTGCCCCATCCATTGGCATAATAGGAAGTAAATTAAATATAAATAAAGCAATATTTATAATAATAGAATATAGTGTCATTATATATAATGGTTCAATAATAGAACTTGAAATATTAAAATTAACAGCTACAAGTCCTATTAACTTTAATACAAAAGCTGATAAAAATGCAGTTATCAAATTAGCAAGCGGACCAGCCACTGAAACTATTGCAACACCATATTTATGATGAAGATTATAGTAATTAACAGGAACAGGTTTTGCCCAACCTATTATTCTTGTAACTAACAAAACTAAAAGACCTAATGGGTCAATATGAGCAATTGGATTTAATGTAAGTCTACCAGCTTTTTTGGCAGTATCATCACCTAACCTATATGCTACATAACCGTGCATTACTTCATGTATTGTAACAGCAAACATAAATGGCACAATTGATAGTGCTGCTCTTATCATAAATTCATTAAAGTTAAAATTTTCAAACATTTATTCCTCAAAAAACTTTGTTTTAAATAATTGTATTAAATCTATATCTTCTGCAAAAGTTACTTTAATATTTTCATAATTTGAAAGCACTGTTTCAACTTTTATTCCTATATATTCACAGGCTGATGCTTCATCAGTTATAGTTATATTATTTTCTAATGCTTCTTGCAATGCTTTTACTATTATATCTTTTTTAAAAACTTGTGGGGTATGTGCTAAAAAAAGATTATCTCTTGGAACAGTATTTTCAATAATATTGTCATTTATTCGTTTTACAGTATCTCTAACAGGTAAGCCACAAATAGCAGCATTTGTTTGGTATGCTTTATTAATAGTATTTTTAACTACATTACTACTGACAAATGGACGAACACTATCATGAATTGCTACATAACTACACATTGAATGTAATAAACAATTAAGCACAGTATTTGCTCTTTCCTTTCCACCACTTACATATTTATATGGTATATTTATGTTTAATTCACTAATGATTTTATTCATAAATGATTCATCATCTTTATTTAAACCAATAATAAGTTCATCAAAATAGTATGAAGTTATAAGTCTTTTAATAGTCCAATAAATTAAAGGCATACCATTAATTTCAGTAAATTGCTTTTTTTTATTAGATGAAAATCGTTTACCAATACCAGCAGCTGGTATAATTAAAGATATGCTCACATTTTTACCTTTGTAAAAATAATTCTGCCTGATTCAGTTTGTAATAATGATGTTGCTTCTAATTTTAATGTTTCACCAATATGTTTTTTACCATTTTCCACAACAACCATTGTGCCATCATCAAGATAACCTACACCTTGTGAAGGGTCTTTGCCTTCTTTTGCAATAGTAATAACTAAATCTTCACCCGGAAGAATGGTTTGTCTTAATGCAATAGCTAGATTATTTAAGTTTAAAACTTTTATATTTTGTATTTCTGCTACTTTCATTAAATTAAAATCTGTTGTAATAATAGCAGCATACAATTTAATGCTTAAAGCTAGCAGTTTTTCATCAACTGTTCCTATATCATCAAAAGAAGTATTGTCTATTTCTACTTTAATATTTGTTTGTTCTTGCAATCTTTTTAATACATTTAAGCCCCTTCTACCTTTCTGCCTTCTTAAATGGTCATGGGAGTCTGCAATATTTTGTAATTCTTTTAAAACAAAACTTGGAATAACAAGACTACCTTCAATAAAGCCACAATCAACTATATTTGCTATTCTACCATCTATTAAAGTAGAAGTATCTAACACTTTTGGCTGTGAACCAATCTTTATTTTTGTTGAATTATGCTTTAAAGTTACATTTGTTACCAAAGATTCAAAAAATTTATGATTTTTATTACCTATAATTATACCAGCATATAGAAAAAGAAAAAGCACTATTAAATTAATTTCTTTTTGCTGAAATACAGATTGAAATGATTGAATAAGAAGAAATCCTAGCACTAAAAAAGCTATACCAATAAGCAGAGAAGAAATAACACGATAACTTTTTATGCCACCTAGTAATAAGTCTAAAAGTAATATACACAATACAGCCACTCCTGAATATAGAAATGCCATATATATATTTATATCCATACTTTGTCTAAAAATAATAAAAACTGAAAATATTGCTATTGAATAAGCTATTCTAAATAAAATCATAAAAACCTCATATTAATAAAAGGGTAAACAATACCTTGCAATATCATACCACCAAAATACAAACCAAGCATAGCAATAAGTGCTGAAAAATCAATAATACCAATAGGTGGAATGATCCGCCTCAAAGGTTCAAGAATTGGTTCAGTTATTGTATATACAAGTTGGACAATAATATTTCTAGGGTCTGGACTTACCCATGATATTAATGCTCTAAAAGCAATAACAAAACTCATATAGTATAATAAACCAAATATCTTATATGCACCACCTGCAAATGAAGATATAAATATTCCAGCAGTATTACCGATAGATTGATATATTATTATATTAAATACAATATTTATAACAGTTATTAAACAAGATGTTAGTATATATAAAACAATGATAGCAGGAATGATAATTTTTCCACTATTAATTGGTATAAAAAGTCTTGTCATTCTTACCCATGGAAGTCCTAATCTAAAAAACAATGCAATAAAACCACCACCTATTGGTCTATTGCCAAAACTACCAAATACCATAGAAATTATATAAAAAAGCATAAAGAAATATATATAATTTATTAATATTGAAAATAATTTATTTTCAAAATCTAATTTGGTTGATGAAATAGAATATAGTAAAGAAGTGATAATTATAATAAATATAATAAGTAATGGAATAAAACTATTACTTTTTTTAGGCAAAATAGGGTCAGTAGCTTTTGCAAGTATTTTACCTAATGGATTAAATACTAACTCTTGTTTTGTGGATACAAATCTAAATAAAAGTATCACTATATATATCTTTGCTAAAAAAATTATAAATCCCATTCACTTCTCCAAATAGATTATTGCTTTCTGTAATAAACTAAAAATAAAAATTTTTCAATATATTTAAAATATATCTTAAACTCGTTCTCCAAAAATACTTGTTCCTACACGAACAAGTGTTGCTCCATATAATATTGCTTCTTTAAAATCATGGCTCATACCCATAGAAAGAATATTAAAAGTATTATTCTTATAATGATTAAATAATGCTTCTGCCTGCTTAAAATATACTATATTTTTATTAACATCTTCTTCATAAGGTGGCATGAACATTAAACCTTTTAATGTAATATTTTTATATTGTAATGCACTTTTTATAATATCATCAAGTAAAATAGGATCTATGCCATTTTTTTGTTTTTCATGTGCAATATTTATCTGTATTAAGATTTCTTGTTTCTTATTTAGTTCAAAAGCATATTTGTCTATTAATTCTAAAACATCAATTCTATCAACAGAATGAATTAGTGAAAAATATTCTACAATTTTTTTTAATTTATTTGTTTGCACCTTTCCTATAAAATGAAACTTTAAATCATTGTATTTACTAGATAAATACTCTATTTTTGATATTGCTTCTTGAACTTTGCTTTCACCAAATATTTTAACTCCAAATGATGCCAATTCTTCCATTTTTTCTACACATTGAGTTTTAGATACAGCAAGTAAATCTACATGATGATTTACTTTTAATGAAACTTCTTGAACTTCATTTAATATTTGATTATAATTATCTATTATACTCATTATCGTTCTATTTTTTGAATAGTTGTAACCATTCTTCCTGTTTTTCCATTTTCTAATCTGTATGAATAAAAACCTTTACTACAACATGAAGAATATTGACTTATTTCAATATTATCAATAGTTAATCCATTATAGCTTAAAGCATTAATTGCAAGTTGTTTCATATCTAATAAATACTTCCCCTGCCCTTTTTTAATTATAGCGTATGAAGGATTATAGTTTTTATTTAACTGATTAATTAAATCATCTTGCACTTCATAGCATTTTTCACATATTCCAGTGCCAATATATGTATATATTGGTATATCATTATATTTTTTAAAAAGTTTGAAAGCATTATCAATTATACCTGCATTAAGACTTCGCCAACCGCAATGAAGACAAGAAATATATTGACTACCAACAATCATAATTGGCAAGCAATCTGCTGTAATAATGCCAATAGGTAAATTATATTCATCAGTAAATAAACCATCTGCTTGTGAAAACATTATCTCTGACGCATTATCTTTATTTACTTCTAGAATAATATTGCCATGAACTTGATTTAAAGTAATAATATTATATGTTTTTGATATATTTTGATAATAATTATAATTTTTTATTACAGAAAAAATATTATCACCTGTAAAATACCCCATATTTAAGCTATCGTATGGTGTATTTGAAAAACCTCCATATCGTGTGGAAGTTTTAATCTCTATTCCTATTGGTGCTTTTTGTGCTGTAATATACGATTGATTTTCACTTATTTCCATAATTTATTTAATACCTAACAAACATTTATTTAAATTATCTTGATATTTTTTTTCGCTTGTTTCAAATACACTATTTCCATATATAGTAATAGATTTAATACCCGGTGGAGAATATTTTACATCATTATTATATATTGTATATGAATTATTTATGTTTTTTATAATTCCAATAATTCGTATATCCATTTTCATACCTTCTGTATGAAAATAGTGTTTTTTTAAACTATCATCACTATCTATAAAAATCATACCATCTTTATGAAAAGTATCATCTGTAAAATTAAGCATTCCACATATTTTTTGCTCATTTGTTACTGCTTTATACACATTTAAATTGCAAAAACCAATTGTAATATTATCTTCATCAAAAATTACCTTTGAGCAATCAGGCATTTTTGTAATAAAAATCTGAGAATAACCATCAAATATAGTAAATGGTGTAATAAAAACATATAAGATTAACAAGAAAATAAGTTTATACATACATTAACCTTTATTAAAACTTATAAGAATAATAAATACCAATGGAATGTTCACCTTCCTGTATTGTATTTAATTCTAAATAGTTAGTATTATGCTGATATGTATATGCTAGATAAAAACCTTTATATCCTAGCTTAAATATATTTCTCCATTGTATAGAATAATCTGTTTCATCTGCAATATTTCCTTTTGTATTTGTAGCAAATATATATTTTAACCAGCTTGAATACACTATTTCTATACCGGAAGAAAACTTATATATAGGAACTTCATAAGCTATATTTAATAAAAAACCATCAAAAGAATTTTCATTTCTTCCATAATATGATTGATTATATCTTGCATATAAATTAACTTTTAAATATGAAAATATAGGTATATTAAAATCAATGCCAATACCTATAAAATGCTGCAATAAATCTTCTGAATCAAAAGTAAAATTATAAGCAATTAAAAAATCTTTAAAAATATTACTTTTGCTTAACTTTTGTTTAGAAAGAGCTAAAAGTGATATTCTTGGATTTATCTCTCCATAAAGATAATTATTTATTTCACCAAATATATATGGCTCATCATTATATATATAAAATATATCATGTATATCTATATAACCAAAAAAATCAAAATAATCATAACGAAGATTTAAGCCTATTGTATTAACTGTATCTGGTTTTGCATTTCCATAAATATCTAATGAATTAAACTTATAATCCATAGATACATTAATACTGCCATAAAAATCTTTATTTGTATAAAAATTCTTATTTCTATTATTTAATTTGTTATTTTGAGCAAAAACAACACAAGGTATTATGATTATTGTTAAAATTAAAGCAAATTTTTTTATCATTATACAAAAATTTATAGTTAATCTACTTTAAATTCTCCATTTAATACTTTTGCTTTCAACTCTCTTTTTAATACTTTACCAGTAGCCGTTAATGGAAGTTCATCAACAATAAAAATATGTTTTGGTGTTTTAAATGATGCAAGCCGTTCTTTTAAATAATTTTTTATACTCAATACTGTAAGATTACTATTTTCATTTTTCATAACATAAGCAAGTATCATTTCATCTTTATCTTCAATAGGAACACCTATTACAGCAACAACATCAACACCATCTATCTGTTTAATAACATCTTCTACTTCTCTTGGATATACATTCATTCCTTTTGAAATAATTAAATCTTTTTTTCTATCAACTATATATATGTATCCATCTTCATCAAGTTTTGCAAAATCACCAGTAAAAAGCCAACCATTACGAATAGCATCATCTGTTGCTTTTGGCATGTGATAATATCCTTTCATAACATTACCACCTTTTACAATCAATTCTCCAACTTCTCCAACTGGTAACTCATTTTCTTCTTCATCTACAATTTTTACCTGTATTCCGGGCAAAGGTCTTCCAACACTATCTGCTCTATGATATTCAACAGTATTAACAGAAACAACCGGAGCAGCTTCTGAAAGTCCATATCCTTCAATAATAGGAACACCAAATTTTCTCTCAAAATTTGCAAGAGTATCTGCTGAAATAGGTGCTCCACCTGAAATATGAAGTTGTATTGGATAAAACAATTTAATAAACCATTTAGGCATTTGTGCCTTTATTAAGGCTTGATATACTTGTGGAACACCAACCATGACTTTTGGTCGTTTAAATATTAATGTATTTCTGAATTTTTTCGTTTTCAGTTCCATAACAGATGAAAACATAATAATACTACATCCTAAATACATTGGGTATAAAACTGATGTCATCAGAGTATATGAATGAAATATTGGTAAAAATAATAGAAATTTTTTAGAAGGATTCCATCTTAAAGCATCATCTATATATTTTGCATCACTTAACATATTACCATGACTTAACATGGCACCTTTTGGATGACCAGTTGTTCCTGATGTATATATAAAAAATGCTAAATCATCATAACTAAAATTATATTCAATAGGCTCATCAGAAAATGGAGCAGAAGCATCTGTAACATTTATAGATGGACAGCTTATTTTTTCCCAGCTTAATATATTTTCAAGAGAAGCAACATTATCTTTTAAATAACTTGCATGTTCTGCATATTTTTCAGATAAAAATACAAATTTTGTATAGCTATCACTTAATATATAAGCAAATTCACTTTCTCTAAGCATATTATTAACAGGAATTGCAATAGCACCAGTTTTAAAAATAGTCACAAGAGATATAATATAATAGGCAGAATTTTCCATAATTATAGCTACTTTATCACCTTTTTTTAAACCTTTTTCTTTCAACATACGAGCAGCTTTATTTGCTATTTTCTCTACCTGCATATATGTGTAAATTTTATCTTGAAAATATACAAGGGGTTTATTTTTCAAGCGTTTAGCTTGAATAGTCATCATTTCACCAAGATTAGAATATTGCATAATAAAACCTCTCTTATTTTACAGATACTATTAACTAATTATATAATAACAAGCCCATACTTTTCCAAAACACACGATTCTGCATAAATTGGCACATTCATTCTCAAACCAATAGCAATAGCATCGGATGGTCTGCAATCTATAACTTTTTCTTCCCCATTAACATTAAAAAACATTTTAGCATAAAATATATCTTGACTGCAACCGTCTATTAATATTTTTGTTAAAACTATATTATCAGATAAATTTAATATAGAACCTATTAAATCATAAGTCATAGGTCTTGGAGGTCTAATAGCTTCTTTACATGAAGCAACAGTTTCACCTTCTCTTTCACCTATGTATATTTGTAAATAGCGTTCACTATTATCTTGTAAAAGCATCAAATACCTTGATTGCACAGGTTCTTTAATGATACGTTTAAAAAATAGACGAATTAACATATTTATACCTCTACACCATATAGACAATTTCTTTTTGCAGTTTCAATTAACACATTTACTATACTTCCATATTTTATTGTATTTTTAGATGAAAAAGCAACTTTTCTATTATATATATTTAATCCATAATATTGAAATTCTTTTGTTTTATTAATTTCTGTAACCAAGACTTGTGTTGTAATACCATTCATTTCAGGAAGTCTTTTATCATAAATACTATCCTGTAAAGCAAAAAGAGTATTTAATCTTTCTGATTTTATATTTGATGGAACATTATCTTCAATATTAAATGCTTTTGTTCCGGGACGAGGTGAATAATTAAAAGCAAATATTCTATCATATCTTATTTCTTCTATGGCTTTTAAAGTATTGTTGAAATCATCATCAGTTTCATTTGGAAAACCTATGATAAAATCTGATGAAAATTCAATATCTGGCAAAATTTTTCGTGCATATTCTATTTTTTCTCTATATTCTTCATAAGTATATTTTCTATTCATAGCTTTAAGAATAGAATTTGAGCCAGATTGTAAAGGAAGATGAAGATAACGACATACTTTTTCATTTTCTGCCATAGCATTAATCATTTCATAAGAAAAATCTTTTGGATGAGATGTAACAAATCTAATTCTCTCTAATCCATCTATTTTATTTACTATTGATAAAAGTTTTGGAAAATCTATATTTTCTTGTAAGTTTTTACCATAAGAATTTACATTTTGTCCTAAAAGACATACTTCTTTAACACCTTTATCAACCAATGATTTTATCTCATTAACTATTTCAGAAGAAAGTCTTGATACTTCCCTACCTCTAACATAAGGAACAATACAATAACTACAAAAATTATTACATCCTTTCATAATTGTAACATTTGTAGCAACTGTATCTTTCCTGTTAAAATTTGAAATAGAAAAGGATGAGCTATCCACATCAATATCTACAAACTTTTCACCATTAATAGCTCGTTCTATTATACTGTCAATATGAGAAATAGCATCTGTTCCCATAACAAAATTAACTACTTTATTATTTTTTAAAAATTTATTACCTTCCTGTTGAGCAACACAGCCTGATATACCAACAATGATATTAGGTTTTTTTTCTTTTAAAATCCTTATTTGCCCTAGATAACTGAATATTTTTATTTGAGGTTTTTCTCTTACACTACATGTATTTAATATGATAAAATCAGAGTCTTCCACTTTATTTGAAGGAATATAGCCTTTTGCTTCCAAAGATGCTGCAATCCTTTCTGTATCATATTCATTCATAGCACAACCAAATGTGTATATAAAATAATGTTTTGTATTCATATATATCCTTATAAATTTATTTTAATAGGCACCTTTTTTTTGCAAAACTGCACTTGGTGTTTTAAATAGTATTATTATATCAAGCCATATAGACCAATTTAATACATACCATGTATCTTTTGATACACGCATATCATAATTCAATTCATTTCTGCCACTAATTTGCCAAAGTCCAGTAATACCGGGACGCACCATATAATAATATGACGATAATTCTTTATAATATTTATCTAATTCATCTTTAAGAACAGGTCTTGGTCCAACAAAACTCATATCACCTTTTAAAACATTAAATATTTGAGGTAACTCATCAAGTGATGATTTTCTTAAAATTTTGCCTATTTTAGTTATTCTAGGATCATGTTTTAGTTTATAATATGTATTCCATTCTTTTCGTGCATCTTCATTATTTGCTAATATTTCTTTTAATTTAATCTCTGCATCTTGATACATAGAACGAAATTTTAAAACTTTAAATAATTTTCCATCTCTTCCAATTCGTTGATGTCCATAAAAAACAGGACCTTTTGATGTTACTTTGATTATTATGGATATAATTAAAATGATAAACAATAAAAAAGGTAACATTATTATAGATAATATAATATCTGCAAATCTTTTTACAATACTATTTAATGTAGATTTAAAATTATTATTAACTTGAATATAATTTAAGCCAGCGTATAAAAGCTGCACAGCTTCTGTATTTGAAAACCCAATCCCTTGTGAATCTAGCACTATTAATAATTTATTTAATTTAATTTGTAGACTATTTAATATTTTTTCAAAAGATTTATCTACTTCATTTTTTATAACAATTGCTGAAGAAATATTATATTGCATAATAATATCCTGAATATTGCCAATATGTCCTAAAACCTTTTGATTACCTGAATATTTATTTTTATCTGTTAAAACAACACCTACAATATAAAAACATAAACCATTTTCTTTCATTATACTATGTTTAACATGGTCTAAATAATTAGAATGTCCAATAATAATAGTATTTTCTGCAAAAAGTTTTATATTTAATACTTTTGTTTTTAGTAAATATCTAAATAATGTAGTAAAAATAACTAAATATCCAAATAAAAATATTAAAAAAAGTCTTGAAATATAATTAGATAGTTTACCTAATGATACTATTGAAAATACAATAAGAAAAGTTATTAAACATGCCATAAAAAGACGCTTGCTTTCATGCCAAAATGGTTTTTTAAAAGTGTATAAATTCTTATAAGAAAGCATAAGAATAAAAATAATAGGTATCCACCATAAACTATTTATTAAATAATCAAATGGGAATAAAAAAGTAGTATTGTTTAAAAAATTATCTGCAAATATTCTTGTATAATACGCAAAGAATAATGAAACTAAATAAGCAATAATATCTCCTACTAATAATATAAACATAAACATCATATTCTTTACATGTGTATTGCTATTATATTTATTCAACATTTACTCCTAAGACTAAATCTATCTTTTTAATAACATTCTCCACAGGAATATCATTTACACAATCAGGTTTAGCCATAGAACATTTTTCATCACCATAAAGATTTTGACAACCAGAACATCCATTAGAAGAAATAATATAAACATTATCTCCGATGGGAGAATATCTATTTTTAGTTGTAGGACCATAAAGTCCTATAACTTTTTTACCTAGAAAAGCACCTATATGTAAAATTGAAGTATCACCTGATATTATTAAAGTAGCACTTGATATAAGTTTAAGTTTATCCGTAAAATCAAGCCTGCCAACAAAAAAATCAATATCAACATTACTACCTGCTAATTCATTAAAAGCTTCTGATTCTTCAATATCTTTTTTATCTCCAACTAATGCTACCCTATATCCATATTTATTTACATGTTCTACTATTATTTTCCAGTTATTTTGACTATATTTTCTATTATTCTGCTCTATATTATCTGCAAAAATATCAATAATAATAAGTTTTTCATTAATCTCTTCGTTTTGTTTCACTTCTATATTATTTTTTACCTTGATATTAATAGATGAAAGTAAAAACGCATAATTTTCAGTTTCATGTATATCAAAAGAATAATCTGCTACCTTATCATAAGCAAAATGTCTATGTTCACCATCTGTTTTAAATCCTACTTTATATGACGCTTTTGCAGTATGTGTCATTATTGCTTCAAAACGAGACCATGCACCAAAATCTATCCATAAATCAAAATGACCTGCATTTTTTATAATTTTCATACTCTTTGATAAATCATTAGAAAATAGTCTTATTGTATTTGATACACCTTCTATCTCTGATGCAATATTAAAATTATCTTCACCAGTAAAATAAGTAATTTGTGCTTTTGGATATGTATTGTTTAATGCTTTTATTGATGAAGCTGTAAAAATAGTATCTCTTACAGAAGTTATTTTTAAAATTGCTATTTTATTTACAAGTTCAGGTTTATATGCCTGACGAATATTTGAAAATCCTGTTAAAGTAAATAAAATTGGAAGACCTATAAGCGAATCTTTCTTTTTTAAAACAGAATTATCTATAATTTTTTTTAATTTCTGCTTACCAAAACTAAATTTCATTAAATAATATATCCACCACTTTTCTCTAATATATCTGCATATTTAAGTGTTCCAGTTTTAAGATTAGTAAATGGTTTATTATATCCTACACTACGAAGTTTTGTAATATCACTTTCTGTAAATGTTTGATATTTACCTTTTAAACTATCAGGAAATGGTATATATTCAACTTTTGCATCTTTATATTTTTCTTGTAAAGCATTTGCTATTTCACAAAAACTTTCTGCACAACCAGTTCCACAGTTAAATATACCTGATTTATTTGGATTATCATAAAAAAACATATTTACAGATACAACATCCTCTACATATATAAAATCTCTTCTAAAATTTTCACTTCCTTCAAAAAGCTTCATTGGTTCATTATTTTTAATTTGATTAAACATATGAAAAGCAACTGATGCCATTTTACCTTTATGATTTTCTTGCGGACCATAAACATTAAAATATCTAAGTCCAACAACCTGACTAGATATATTTGAAAAGCACTGATTTAAATATCTATCAAATTGATATTTACTGAAAGCATATACATTTAACGGATATTCACAGTCTTCTTTTTCAACAAAACCATTATCACCATTTCCATAAACTGATGCACTTGATGCATAAAATAGCCTTACATTATGATTTTGACAGGCATTAAAAGTATCTTTTGTGCATTCATAATTATTTTTCATCATATATTTACCATCTGTTTCCATGGTATTTGATGATGCACCTTGATGAAAAACTGCTTCAATATTATTTTTTGCAAGAAACTCACTAATATTAAAATCTATTTTATCAATATAATCATAAAATTTAATTTTATTTAAATTTTTATGCTTAGATGCGTTTGATAAGTTATCCACAATTATAATTTTATCAATACCTCTATCATTTAAACCTTTAACAATATTTGAACCTATAAATCCAGCTCCACCAGTTACAATTATCATATCAAATGCTCCCCTATTGTAATTTATTAATAGTATTTGTTGTAGAATATCCTTCAACAAAGTCTATAATTTCAACTTTACCTGCATATTCTCTACCAATAACATCTTCTGCTTTATAATCTCCACCTTTAACTAATATATCAGGCATAATATTTTTTATTAGATTAAGTGGAGTGTCTTCTTCAAAAATAACAATATAATCAATACATTCAAGTGCTTCAAGCACTAATGCTCTATCTTGCTCATTATTTACAGGTCTTGATAAACCTTTTAATCTTTTAACAGAATTATCACTATTTAATCCTACAACAAGTATATCACCTAGTGCTTTTGCATTCTTTAAATATGTTACATGTCCTCTATGGATAATATCAAAACAACCATTTGTAAAAATAATTTTTTTATTGAAAGATTTTTCTCTTTTAATAATATCTTGTATATGGTTATAAGCAATAACTTTTGAACTTCTAAAACCACTTAATGAATAATGCAGTTCTGATAAAGTGATTGGTGCTGTTCCTAATTTACCCACAACCACCCCTGCTGCTGTATTTGCAAGATATACTGCATCATTAATATTTAAATTAAGCCCTAAAAATACAGATATAGATGCTATTACAGTATCCCCTGCACCTGAAACATCAAAAACTTCCATAGCTTGCGTTGGTATAGTTTTTATATCGTCTTTACCTATTATTGTTATACCTTTTTCACTTCTTGTAACAATAAGATATGTAAGATTAAATTTTGCTCTAATCATTGAGCCATATTTTATAATAGGTTCATCTTCATTTTCAAGTTCAAACCCACATATTTCACTTAATTCTTTAACATTTGGGGTAACAAGATAAGCATTTTTATACTTTTCCCAATTATTGCCTTTTGGGTCAATAATTACTTTTTTATTTAACATATTAGCTTGTTCTATAACATAAGAACATATTTCTTGCGAACATACGCCTTTGCCATAATCAGAAATAACAACTATATCATGATTTTTAAGTTGACTATCATATATATTTTTTATCTGCTTATTCACATTATCACTAAATGGATGAATATTTTCAAAATCAAGTCTAGCAATTTGTTGCTTACCACCTATTACTCTTAGTTTAGATATAGTAGGCATATCAGCATCAATAAAAAAATATTTTGCCTTAATATTATTAAAAAGATTATTTAATAATCTACCTGCATCATCGTCCTGTTTTGCTGCACCTAAAATAGTGCAATTTGCAGTTAGCCCTTTTATATTATTTACAACATTACCTGCTCCACCAAGAGTATATATTTCTGATTTAACATTTATAACAGGAACAGGTGCTTCTGGAGATATTCTTGAAACATTTCCATAAAAATATCTATCAAGCATCATATCTCCAATAATTAAAACATTTACTTTACTAAAATCTAAATATGATAATAATTTATTCATTTTTATTTTCTACTTCCTGTAATTTTTTATTTAAATTTGTAGCTTTTATTTTTGCATCAATTTTATTTGGTGAATTATTACTAATTTGATTATACCAATTTATAGCATCCCGTATTAAAAATATTGTTGGATTGTTATCTTTCTCTATTTCTGCCATTTTATCATTTCCTATTTGATAAGCAAGCTGGTCCATTAAATCTATTATTTTATTACTAGGCTGTTTAATATATAATAAAGCATTGTATGCTCTTTCATATTCACCATTATTTGCAAGTTCTTTTGCTTTATTATAATATCTTTCTGGAAGTTCCCGTTTTAATCTTTCAGTATCTTTTAAAATTTGGACTTGTAACTCTTCTGCTTTCTTATATATAGGTGATGATGGAAAAATCTCATACACAAGAGTATTAGCTTTATCTAATTTTTCAGCAGCATCAATATAATCACCTCTATCCATTGCACGCACTGCATTATTTCTATAAAGCACTGCATTTTTTAGTTTTTTATCACTATCTACAATTGCAAAAAGTTGTGATTTATATGCTATAATTTTTCTATTAGTAGGGTTAAGTTCTAATGCTTTTAATATAACATTATGAGCTTCATATACTTTCCCTTCGGCTTCTAGTTGTTTTGCTTGTTCATAGAGTTTATTTTCTTCACCAGTAAAATATTTATATCCACTAAATGCTATTCCACCAAATATAATTAGTATTCCAATAGCGACTTTCCACATTATATACTTCCTTTGCTTATTGTCCTTTTTACCATACCTAATAAATCTACATCAGTAATTCTATTTAAATAATTATCATATTGCTTATTATTACCAAGAAAATAATAAGCAATAGTCATATATGATATATCTATCTGACTACTTGTATTTCCACCTAATTTTATTATAGCATTATAGTCTTTGAACTTTAATAATGATTCATACATAGAAGTTTTATCAGAGCATTTTTCAAATTTATTTATATATTTAATATCATATAATTTTTTACCTACTATATATTTACCATATTCGCATAGTTTTAAAGTATCCTGCACTGTTAAAGTGCCAATAAACCATGATATTTTTTCTTTATCTTCCTTTTTCATATAACATGCTAATTTTGTTTTATTAAACTCTGGATTTGTTGTTCCAAGACATTTATCTACTAAATTACAATCAAAATTTATCATTTCTTTATTAGATGATTCTATCATTCTACAATATGCTATTTTATCAATATTATAATCATTTTTTACTTCTTTATTAAATGTTTCTATATATTTTTTATAGTTACCACTTTTCCATGTATCATCTAAAACTAATGATACAAGTTCACTATCTTGGTATATTTTATATAGGGCATAAAACTCTTCTTTCATATTATTAGAATAAAAATATTTACCATAAAAATTCATAAGTTTTGGAGTTCGTTTCTCTGGTTTTAAATTATCATAAGTAGAAAATACAAGTTCTTTATCTTTTTGCACTCTCTCTAATACTGCATATAAAGTTTCAGAAGATATATTAATTCTACTTAAAAGATTAGTAATATCTTTATCAATTACACAAGCACTTTTTGCATATATTTCAAGATATTCATTTTTAGGATTTGTTAAAAGAAGGTTTTTAGCTCCATCACAGCTTAATTTTGTTTCTATAAACATTTGGTCTTTTAACATTTTTTGTTGATTAAATCTATTGTCTTGAAAATTAGCAAGTTGAGTAAAAGTGTATTGTGCTGCTTTATAATTACCTTGTGCCATATATATTTGATATAAAATATATGTTGCAAATCCTGCTTTTTGGGATTTATTTTCTTTACTTAAATAATTAGAAAGGCATATTTTTGCAACATCATATAAACCATCATCGTAAGCTTTTAATCCAACAAAATAGTCGTCATTAAAACTCATATCTGGAGATTTAATTTGTGTTTCTGTTTTTTTTATATTATTTTTACTTTTATTATCTGAACAATAGCCATTAAAAATAAAAAAAAGTATATATAAAACAGAAAATATTATTTTATACATTTATCCACTACCTCAATAGGATGTATTACTTTTTTACTGCCTAAATGTTCCATTTGCATAGAGCATGTTGGACATTCAGTAACACCAATATCGCATGATGATTGCATTAATTTATCTACCATAGGTTTGCCTATTTTTATAGATAAGTCATAATTTTTTGCAGTCATTCCCCAACTTCCTGCCATACCACAGCATCCAGTTTTTAAATTATCTACACTAACACCTGATAGTTTTTTCAATACATTTTGTGTGCTTGATGGATTTTTTAAAAGTTTCATATGACATGGTATATGGTAACCAAGACTTGTATTATTTTCCACACATTCAACTTCATTAATATGTTTTTCTACTAAATCCATAATAAATATAGTTTTATCCTTAATTTTTTGAGTTATATTATCATTTTGATAGTATAACCATTCTTTTGTTAAAGATAAAGTGCAACTAGAACATGCTGAAACAATATAATCTACACTATCAATTAAACTACCCCATTCTTTTATATTCTTTTTTATTTGACTGCGTGTATTTTTTGCAAGTCCTTTTGATAAATGTGGAATACCACAGCAGTGTTGCACAGGGGTTACAACTTTATATCCTAATTTTTTGAGAACATTTATAGTGCTTTCCCCAATTTGTGGTTTTATAAAAGAAGCATAACAACCTGCAAAATACATTACAACTTTTTCACTATTTCCCTCTGTTTGTTTTACTCGCTCATACAATGATTTAGTTGAAAATTTTATAAATTTTCTATCACTTGAAAGACCTGTTGTTATTTGCAATATATTTCTCATAAATTTTGGAGCCATTAGTGCAGAAACAACAGGACTTAATTTATGGGTTATTCTTCCAGCTATTTCAAAATTAGTTACTAATTTTGCATCCATTGATACGCCAAATTTTTCTGCATATCTTGATTTTGCTTCTAGTGCAAGTTTAGGAATATTAACTTTTGATGGGCATTCTTTTGAACAGCTACCACAGTTAATACAATGATTAATAACATATTGAAATGCTTCCTGATACATAGATTCAGAATCTATTACATTACTTAAAAGTCCTCTTAAAATATTAGCTTTTGCTTTTGGTGCTGCTGCTTCATCTCTCAATGCTTTGTATACAGGACACATTCTAGTTGCATTTGTTACTGTTGTACATTTTGAACAACCATGACATTTTTCTGTTTCTAAAATAAAATCTTCTTCCCATACAAGCTGTTTATTTAGAGCCTTATCATTGGCACCATAATCTGCACCGTATCTTAAATGTTTAGTCATTTGAGATGGGTCGTTTGTAACTTTTATTTCTGGATTAAATAAATCATCAGGATCTAGTATAGATTTTACTCTTAAAAATAATGAATAAAGTTCTGTATTATACTGCTTATTTATATAACAAGAACGAATTCTACCATCACCATGTTCTCCAGATATTGTTCCATTTAATTTATTTACAAGCTCAAATACTTCATCTGCTAATACTTTTAATAAATTTATATCATAAGGGTCTTTCAAATCAAGCAAAGGTCTATTATGTAAAAGCCCTTTTGCAATATGACCATAACTAACAAAATCCACTTTGTATTTATTGAATATTTCATATAATCCATCAAAATATTCAACTAATTTATCTGTTGGGACTGCTGCATCTTCAACTAATGCAAGTATTTTCTTTTTACCTTTTAATAAATATAATATAGGCACTGCTGCTTTTCTAACAGCCCAATAACTTGCTTTCTCTTCTTCACTTACTGCAATAAAAGCCTGAACAGCATATTTTTTATCAGTTATTTCTTTCACAGTATCATGGCAATATTTGCTAACTTCTTCTATACTCTCACCTTCAAATTCAAACATTAATACATTATCAATATCTGTTGGAAGTTTTCCTTCTAAACTAGGCTCATGAGTAACTGCAAGATTTAATAGAGATTTATCCATAATTTCAATACCAGCTGGTTCATACTGTAAACCAACCTGAGCAGCTTTTGAACTGTTTGTTTTATCATCAAAATATGCAATAACAAGAGCATTATGTGGTTTCTTGCGGATTACTTTAAAAGTAAGTTTAGTAATAATACCTAATGTTCCTTCTGAACCACCAAATAATTTATGAAGTTTTAATGAATTATTATTTACTGCTTCTCTTAATTCATAACCACTTACATTACATTTAATAGGTGGATATGCTCCATTAATGATATTTTGATTAGCAGAAAGAATATCATAGAGTTCTTTTAATTCAGGGTTTAATTTTTCAATATCAGTTTTTGCAATATTTGATAAAGTATCAATACGACCATCATGAAAAACTATTTCTGCATCAATAATATAATCTGCAACATTACCATATTTAACAGAATATCCACCGCCAGCATTAGTTCCATACATACCACCAAAAGTTGCGTATTCACCACTTGATGGAGCGGCAGGAAACCACATATTGCTACCCTTTAAAAAAACTTCTAATTCACCATATTTATAACCGGGTTCACAGGTGAAAGTGCTTTCGTTATCATTTATTTTTTCATATCCAATAAAATGATTCATATATTTACAAAAATCAATTATAATACCCCGTCCAATAGATGCTCCACATAATCCAGACCCAGCTCCACGGCTATGAATAGATAATTGATATTTATTTGCAAATTTAACTACTTCAACAACATCATCAGTAGATTTTGGATAAACAATACATGCTGGTTCTACACGAAATATACTGCCATCAGTTGAATGCATATATCGTCTTATTTTATCGGTATAAATATCACCATTAACTTTATTCATTAATTCATCAAAAATATTTTCATTTGAATAACTCATACAATCCTCAATATAATAATCAAACATACTAAATACTGTATTATATCAAATCTTCATATAAATTTACAGCATAATTTTTATATTTTATAAAATATATTTTGTAAACAATTTTATACTTGATTTATTTAAATATTTCATAATATAAATATAAACTATATGAATGAAAAATAAAGGAATTATATGCAAAAATTTTCACTTGTCATAACAGCTGGGGACCCTGCTGGAATAGGATATGAAGAAGTATGTAAATTTTTTTTAGATGATAAAAGTAAAAAATATAATATTGCGTTAATAGGTCATAGGTGGATTGTTGAAAAAACTTATAAAACCATATTAAAGCAAGATATACCAAACCATTTAATTGTTTTAGAGCCTGATAATAATATTTTTGATTATGAATATGGAAAAATAAGTGCGATATGTGGAAAAACAGCTATATCATATATTGATATGGCTATTAAAGGTGCATTAAATGGCGAATTTGAAGCTATTATCACTTGCCCTATTAATAAAAAATCTATAAAAGATGCAGGTTATAATTTTCCGGGTCATACAGAATACCTTGCATATATGTCTAATGTTAAAAATCAATCAATGATGCTTGCTGGAAAATATGTAAAAACTATTCTAGCTACCACTCATTATCCTCTAAAAGATGTAGCAAATTATCTAAATGAAAATACTATAATAACAGCTATTGAGAATGCTTATAAAGCAGGAAGATATTTTGGTAAACTTAATCCTAAAATTGCAGTATGTGGATTAAATCCACATGCCGGAGATAATGGTGCATTAGGCAGAGAAGAGCAAACCATTATTATTCCTGCAATTGAAAAAGCCAAAAATAATAATATAGATGTCTATGGTCCTTTTCCTGCTGATACTATATACACAAAAGCAAAAGAATGGGATTTTATTATTGCAATGTATCATGATCAAGGTATGATACCTGTTAAAATGGACGCTTTTGGAGAGGCTGTAAATATTACTCTTAACCTTCCGTTTATTAGAACATCAGTTGACCATGGAACCGCTTTTGATATTGCAGGTAAAGGGATATGCTCTTATTCTAGTTTAATAAAAGCCATAGATATGGCAAACAATATGGTAAAATATGATAAATCTATTAGAAGCCTTTAAAAATGAATATGGTTTAACAAAGAAAAAATTTGGTCAGCATTTTTTAACAAATAAATCTATTTTAGATAAAATTATTGAAGTAGCTGATATTAAAGAAAGTGATAATATTATTGAAATAGGTCCCGGATGTGGTGTTTTAACACAATTAATTGCTGAAACAAAAGCATCTGCTATTGCCCTTGAAATAGATACTGAACTTATAGAGTTTTTAAACAGATACCTATTTTTTTATAAAAACTTAACAATTATAAATAAAGATGCTTCAAAAATTGATTATAATAATATTTTTGAAAATAAACCTGTAATTATTATAGGCAATTTGCCTTATAATGTTTCTGTAAAAATATTTGAAAAAGTTGCAATGAGAAAAAATATTAAAAATATGGTTTTTATGTTTCAAAAGGAAGTGGCAGATAGAATAATTGCTAAACCAAACTCAAAAACTTATTCTTCTCTTTCTGTTTTCACAAATTACATGTTTGATACAATAAAAGTAAAAGATATAAGTGGAGCAAATTTTTGGCCTAATGCAAGTGTTACAAGCACCATTATAAAATTTATACCAAAAGATAACAGAGTTTTTAAAGATGAAAAGGAAAAACAGTTTTTTAAATTTTTACGACATTCTTTTAGACAAAAAAGAAAAACATTAAAAAATAACTTACAGGATATAGATAATATAAGCCAAATATTATCTTATGTTGGTCTTACTAATACATCAAGAGCTGAAGAATTACATCTAGAAAAATTTAAGGAATTATATAATATTATCTATGATAAACACACCTTTTAATAAACTAACTTATACTGTTGTAGATACTGAAACTACTGGATATAGTCCAAAATATGCAAAAATGGTAGAAATAGTAGCAGTAAAAATATATCCTGATTATCAAATTGATTATGTTAATACTTTCTCGTCTTTAATCAACCCTGAAATTGAAATCCCTTATAATACATATAAAATACATAAAATATCCAATGAAATGGTTTATAATAAACCACTTATTCATGAAGTGCTACCAAATTTTATTTCATTTGCATCAGAAAGTATAATAGTTGGGCATAATATTAATTTTGATATGCGTTTTATTGAACATGAAGCTTCATGTTGCTCTCTAACACTACCATTTATATATAATATAGATACAGTAAAGCTTGCTAAAAAAGCATTGCCCGGTCTTACTGCATATAAACTTGATAATTTAATTGATTATTTTAATATCAATATATCACTTCCTGAAAGTGATAGGCACAGAGCATTATTTGATGCAATTAATACTGCAATAGTATTAACAGAATGTTTAAAAATATTAGAAAAACAAGGAATTTATGATATTTCTCATTTATAGGCTTGCAAAATATTAATATTATTTGTATAAATAAAATCAATTTTCAATAAAGGTGGCATGTATATTGAATAAGTTTGAATCTTATTATGCAGATAAAGTTGAATTTAAAAACTTAGATTTATCATTAAACCGTATTGATAATGCTTTAATAGAAACAGGGTTTAATGAAAAAAGCCTTGGTAAAATAATTCATATAGCTGGAACAAATGGTAAAGGGTCTACATCATATTTTTTATATCAGATGTTGCAATTATCAGGATATAAAACTGCCCTTTTTACATCACCACATATATTAAAAATAAATGAACGTATTTCATATAATCTATCAAATATTTCTGATGAAGATATGGATAATATATTTGATAAACATAAAGATATAATTACAAAAAACAATCTTTCATATTTTGAAGCCATATTTTTTATTGCAATATTATATTTTTCATCAAAATCACCTACTTTTACAATACTTGAAACTGGTCTAGGTGGCAGGTATGATGCTACAAATACAAACTTAATTAATAATAAACTTTGCGTCATTACTTCTATGGGGCATGACCATGCTATATATCTTGGAAATAATATTTATGGAATAATCAATGAAAAACTTGGTATATTAAGAGATAACTCAACACTTGTGCTTGCTTATAATAAACCTTATGTATTAGAATATATAAAGAAAACAATTAAAAACAAAATTAAAGTTATTGAAAAGGATATGATAGTTAATGATAATGATTATCCATACCCTTATAATGAAAATTATACTACATCATCATATATATATAAACTTATTCAAAATCAAAATTTTATATATAATCCTAAATTAAAACTTCCGCCATGCAGAATGGAAAAAATAGGCAATATTATTTTAGATGGTTCACATAATATGCCCGGAATACTAAAAATTATAGAAACTTGGAAAAAACAAAATATTAATGTTATTATTTTTACAGTTACAAACGATAGAAATATAGAAAATACCACTACTATATTAAAAAAAGTATCATCTAACCTTATTGTTACTACTATACCTGATAATATTCGCAGTATAACAAAATACAACAGTGAAGATATAATATTTATTCAGTCACCAAAAGAAGCATTATATTATGCTAAAAAACATTTTAAAGGTAATATTTTAGTTACAGGTTCTTTTTACTTATGTGGATATATTAAAGAATATATCAATGGTAATGATAATGAAATATAAAACATTACTTTTTAGTATAATAATATTTACATATTATATTAATGCTTTTGCACAAATTAATAATACAGATATTTCATATCTACTTGAAGCTGACCAAGTAATAAAAGTTGGTGATAGTTTATATGAAGCTTATGGCAATGTGGTTTTACAAGCCAAAGGATTAACTATTACAGCAGAAAAAGTAGTATATAATTCTCAAACAACAGAAGTGCAGGCTTCTGGTAATGTTAAAATAGAAAGTCCAGAGCAAAAATTAGAAGCAGGAAAAATCATATATAACCTAAATGCAGAAACAGGAACAGCTGAAGATATAAAAGGATTTTTAGCACCATTTAACTACCTTTGTGCTAAAAATATGAATAAAACAGGTCCTACAACTTTTACAGTAACAGATGCAAAAATATCTGCTTGCTCTGGAAAAGTGCCTGAATGGTCACTTTCTATGTATGAAGGAAAGTTAGATATTGATGGATATATGCAACTTAACCATGCAACAGTTAATATATATGATAGTCCATTTATATATGTTCCAAAGTTTTTCTACCCTGTTTCATCTAATAGAAAAACTGGTTTTTTAATTCCAAATATTGGATATGATAATACAATGGGAGCTATTGGTAATTTCCAATATTTTATTGCTCCAGATATAAATTATGATTTTACAATAGGTCTTGGTTTTTATTCTGAAAGAGGTGTGCAGGAACAATTTGAAACAAGATATACATTATCAGATGAAAGTAAATTTTATTTAGCAGCAGAACATATCAAAGATTTTGGTTCAGAATCTGATACTCAGTCACGCTGGCGTGCAACATTAAAAAATCAATATACACCAGTAGATAATTTATATATTAATTTAAACGGTGATTATGTTTCAGATTATCTTTACATAAGAGATTATGATGACTATTCTATGTCAATGTTTAATAAGAAAAACTATCAAAATATGTTTTTTGGGGAATTTAAACTTAAATATGTAAACGATTATATAGATACTCAAATATATTATAGACGAGATATGTTGTATAGAGATACATCAGATGGTTATACTAAAAATCAGCTTGTTAGAATGCCATCTATACGAGCAAATAAGATTGTAAAAGATATACCTTATGTGTTTTTTGAATATGATTTATCTTATGATAGATTGATTTCAAAAAATACTGAATATTTCCATACTACTCAAAACAAACCAAAACAAGAAACAGAATGGGAATTAAATAGATTTGGAGCTTATGGAAGACTTTATGTTCCAGTTGATTTAAAAGTATTAACACTTACACCTTCTGCATATATTGGATATATTAGATGGCAAGATAGCACTGAACCATTTAATTTTGATGATTATTATAGTCCAGACTTTGGTGGAATATATAAATTAAATGAAGATACTGCGGAAAAATATTGGGGTGGTGTTGATTTAACATTAACTGTAAAAGAAATATATAAAGATTACGGAATGTTTAGACATTCAATACAAAATAATATCAGCCTTTCTTATTCGCCTAAATTGGAGCATCCAACAGCTGATAATATTATATTTCCTAATCTTCTATTTAATGATACTACATCATATCAAAGTGCTATTTCTTATGAATTTATTACATCATTAATTGGTAAAGGATGGAATGTAGAATTTAAAGCAAAACAAGGATATGACTTTATGGCTGAAAAAAATAATGTTATGCCTCTTGAATTAAAACTTAAAGCAAATATTTTAGGATATTTAACAAACACTACTGAACTTGATTATAAACATACTGGTGAATTTGAAGAAAATGAACCACAAATACAATATTTCTCTAATACAACAACATTAAAATTTCTTAAATATTTCTTTGTAACTGGTTTATACACTTATGATGGAACTTTATATAAAAATATAACAGAAAATACTTACAATACTACTGCACAAATATCTTCAGGCATTAATATTTGGCGTATTGTATTGCAAGGATATTATAGGTGGAGTGGTTACAATACAGATATGAGTTTTAATGGATTAATGCCAAAAAGTTTTGGTGGTTCTATACTATATAATGCTGAATGCTGGAGTCTTGGTTTAAATGCTGAGGTTACTAAATCTATTGTCAACTCAATTGATGGTGGATATAATAAAGATGATATAAAATTTTTCTTGCTTTTTAGTCTGCGTGGTCTTGGAGATAGTAATATTCAAGTATTTTCAATAAATAAGGAAAATCCTATTTAGAGACTTATTGCAAAAAATAAAAAAATGTATTATAGTTATATAAAATATACAGGAAAAATATGAAAAAAATAATATTAACTATTATATTAATAACTACATTGTTTTTTACTTTTGAAAGCCATGCTTACAATGTTATAGCAACTGGTAAAGCAACAATAAAAAATACAAGACTTAGAGATGCTTATTATGAAGCAACCAATAATGCAAAACTTGCTTCTATTCGCTGGTATTATAAAGAGAATAATATTACAGACATAGAAGTCAACAGGGATTTTTTTAAATTTATTAGAAGTTATGCAATTATAGAGCAAAATATTGAAAATAATAATACAGTTTATATTAAACTAAAAGTAGACCTTGATGATACAGCATTAAAAGATGCTAGGCTTTTATTAAATCAATATGCAGACTCTATTGTATATATATATAGAGGGTTAGATGATACTATCTTACCTGCAAAACAAGTTCAAAATACTATTACAAATATACTTTCAGCTAACCAATTTTCTACATCAGACCAAACAACATTTTTAAGCAAAATAAATGATAAATATGATAAAAAGCAAATAACAACTTCTTTTAATGGAGTAAATAGCAATGCTTTAATTATATTTGATTTTAAAATTATTACAGATACAGAAGAATTTAAAAACTCAAACAATTTATGCGAAGTAGAAACAACAGTATCCATTTATAATAAAAAAAATGAAAATAAAACAATACAAATAGTTACAGGAAATGATAGCCAAAATATAAGCAAATGTTATAATAATGCTATTAAACAGGCTGCTTCTGATACTGTTACTTATATAAGAGATAATATTATACAATTACCAGAAACAGCAGCTAAACTTAGAAAATATAATATTAATTTTACTAATACAAATAATCTTGTATTAACAAAAAATATTATAGATGCTATTTCGCAAAGAGGATTGATTAAATCATATAAAACATTATCATACTCACAGAAAAATGTTATATTTGAAGTAGATTCTTATTTTTCTACTGAGGAACTAAGTAATAAAATACAAGAATTACAATTACCTAAACAACCTACTAAAATAGAATTTAATGATAAAAAACTGATATTAGATTTTTCAGTTGAATAACACAGGATTTTTTATGATTAATAAACTATTAGAAGCAGTAAAAGCAAAAAGAAAGGTTTTGATACAAACACATAATAATCCAGACCCTGATACAATTGCTGCAGCTTTTGCATTAAAAAACTTACTTACTGCTACATTAAAAAAGCGTGTAACAATAGCGTATATGGGAGTTATAGGAAGAGCAGAAAATAGAGAATTTGTAAAACTTTGCAAAATTGATATGCACTATATTACCAAATTAAATATTGCAAGATATGATTATTTAATATTAGTTGATACTCAACCCGGTGCTGGTAATATATACGAAACAGGTCAAAGAATGCCTGATGCTGTTATTGACCACCATAACCTTCGTTCAATATCTACCACTATTCCTTTTAATGATATTAGAACTCATTACGGCTCAACTTCAACAATTATTGCAGAATATTATAAAGAACTTGGAATTATTCCGGATATTAATACTGCTACTGCCCTTTATTATGGCATTAAAACAGATATATTTGGAGCAGGACGAGGAAATACTCAGGCAGATATGGATATGATTAGTTATGTATTCCCAAATGCTTCTTTTGCTAAACTTAATAAAATTGAAACACCAGAACTACCTAGATATTATTTTAAAACCATTCGTAAAGCAGTAGACCAAGCTGTTATATATAATGATTTAATATTTTGTGATTTAGAAGAAGTTAGAAATGCTGATTTAATTGCAGAAATTTCTGATTATCTTCTTAGAATGAGAGACATCAAATCATCTTTTGTTGTTGGAAGAATTGACCAAACATGCTATTTTTCTATAAGGAATAAAACAAATAAGAAATCTGTTGGGGCAATTGCATTAGCAATTGTTAGAGGTATAGGATATGGTGGTGGACATATGAAATCTGCTGGTGGACAAATACCATTAAAATCAAAAACTTATGAACAGATTATTGAAATACTTAAATCAAGATTATTAAAAAAATTAGGAATAAAAAATGCTGAGGAAAAGCAAATATAAAGGAGGAAAATATGAAAAAATATGTTTGTAATGTATGCGGTTGGATTTATGACCCAGAAGTTGGAATACCTGAAGATGGAATAGCTCCGGGAACTGCATTTGAAGATTTACCAGATGATTGGGTATGCCCTTTGTGTTTTGTTGGTAAAGATGAATTTTCTCCTCTAGAAGATTAATCTATCACATTAAAAGAAATCAATATTATAAATAATTCTCTTTTATATAGAGAGAATTATTTATATCTATATATAAAAATTTATTCAATGATTATGCCAAAACTTGATAATATTAATAAAAATAGTTAATTATAACATTAAAAAATATTATAAATAAAATAGTGTTTATATTTCTTATTTATATAAAAAGTATAATCTTTCTCTTAATCATGTCTGTTTAACTAACTAAAACACATATATTTTTAAAAAATATGTTTTATTATTTAATATTTATATAAGTAATCTAAAAAATCATCTTATAATAATCTAAACATTCTACTAAACAATATATTATCTTAACCTTTATTCACTTAATATTTTTTTAAAAAAATATCATAATACAAAATATTATTATAATATTAATCAACACATTCTATACATTATAACAACAAATAATACTATTTAAGTTCAATAGCTTTATTTTTCTTAGTTATTGTATTAACTTGTGATTTTTTATTATCTTCTACTGTAACAAGTTCACTTGTATCCTGTAATCTGCCACCTTTTATTAAATCATCACCAGTAACTTTATCAATATTTGTATTTTCTATTGGTTGAAAATTTCTTACATTAACATTTTTTACCATATCATATATTTTATAATCAACAACTCTACCATTTAAGTATGAAATACCATCACCAGATACTTCAAATTTATATGATTTTAACTTTTTAAACCAATCATTAGAATTTATATTAATTAAAATATCATTTGATGATGTATTATTAGCTGTTGAAAAAAAAGAACCATAATCAGCTATTACTAAAATATTAGATGTGGAACTGATAGTGGCACCTGTTAAATTAACTTTATTAGCTATAATTTTTCCAAAACCAGTAATATCCCCTTTTGATGTTATTGTAATGTTACCGCCTTGCATTACTTCATTATTGGTGTTACCAAAAGTAAAGGTATCAACATTCATATTAAGAGATGAAACATATATTTTATCATTTTGAGTTACATTACTATCTGATATAATATTAATATAATTACCTTGAACAGCATAATCATCGTTATCAATATCTGCAAGAATTGTATCTTTTTTAAGTGTTATATATAAATCATTACCATTAATATCTGCTTTATCTGCATTTATAATAAATGAATTACTACCTGATTTTTGGTTTATATATACTTCTTTTGCTGTTAGTGTTAAATCTTTCATATCACCATTTATATTATTGGCAGATAAATATATTTTATCAGTTGCTTGCAAATTATTATCAACAACCGGAAAATACAAGTTGCTATTAGTATCAAGTCTTATTTCTCTATATTGATTATTATTAGTATTTAAAATAATCTCTTTATAATTAGATACTGCTAATTTATATGGATTAGTATTATTATTTGTAATATTTAAATTTAAAACTGTTTTTCCAGTTCCTGAAATAGAAATTACATCTGCATTTGATGTTGTAATATTAATTGGATTATTTGATTCAAGCCCTGAAATGTATAAATCACCTATATTAAATTCTGGTGGTAATGTAATACCCGGA
>JAAGKN010000368.1_pt1 | contig 84935 bp, 88 predicted proteins | sample 6206371 | NCBI WGS metagenome assembly JAAGKN01 (sample SAMN11533720, study PRJNA540317) | gut metagenome | isolation source: fecal pellets from male and female animal of same cohort | host: Peromyscus leucopus | place: USA:CA | collected 2017 | reverse complement strand
AAAGAACAACAAGACCTGTAAAACCTAACTTAAGAACAGTTAAAGCTGTTGTTGATGGAAAAGTTCAAAGAGTGTCAGTATGTTCTAAATGCTTACGTTCTGGAAAAGTTCAAAGAGCTGTTTAATATTAAAAAAATTCTCTAGCCTAGCTAGAGTTTTTTTATTGCATAAAAATATGAGCCACTAAACAGTGGCTCTTTTTTGTTCCATAAATTCTTTATTTAATTATGTAATTTTATTCTTTTATTCCAAAAATGAATTTTACAAATCCTCTCCAGAACTTAGGAACTTTTTTTACAACGATTGTCATGTTTTTTCCTCCTGTTATTTTGATAATAAAAATTTTATACCTCCAATTAGCATTCCTAATCCCATAATGCAAATCCAGGCAATTGGTGGAAGAAATAAAACTAAAAGTATCCCAACTCCAAAACCTATAAGGATTCCTGCAATTAACTTTCTAAATTTACAAAAAAACATATTCTATTTCCTCCTCCACAAAAAACAATTACTTGAGGCACAGCTTTTATGATTTATAGTCCCTCTCTTGTTATATACTATAATATTAAATGACTAGTAATTATGTGAAAGAAAAAAGAGCAAGAATTAAATTCTTGCCCCTTTATTTAACCATAGTTTTATAAATTATTGATTCTTACTCATCGTCCTCATTGTCTTCTTCTTCCTCGTCGTCTTCATCATCAAATTCATCGTCTTCTAAGTCTTCCATTTCATGCATACAGTGTTCACAGCTTTCAGCATCACATCCATAGCAGTAATCCTCATCATCTAAAATTGCTCCACCTGCAAATGCTATGTCATCTAATAAGTCTAATGTTTCTTCTTCATCTAAAACGTCTTCATTTACCTTTACTAGATTTACTTCAAATTCATCTCCATTTTCATCAATTTTAAATCTTATTAAAATTGTGCATGGTTCATCATCACACATTGCTTCTCCAGTAAAATCAACATATACATCTTTATTTTCTTTTACTACATTATAATTTATATTATCAAAAAAAGATTCAAATAATTCTCCTATTTTAAAATCATGAATTGCATTAAATTCACCATTACATATTAAGCCTATATAACTTTCATCTGTAAGTTCTTCTTTCATAAAAACCTCCCTATAGTTTTAAAGCTCCATTTATATTAGCATAAATTACATTATTTTTCAATACGAATTTGAAATTTCTGTCATATTATTTTTTATCTTCTGCCTGCCAAATATCATATATTTCTATAGTTCTAAAATGTTACTTTTAATTACTTTCACTAAGAAGATATTTTTACACACTGTGTTAACATAAAATTGACTTCTTTTCATTTTTGTTGTATAATATTAGTTAGCTCAAGTTTATTTTTGTACCAATAGAGTTTTATAGGTACAAATTCAGTTTTACAAAAATCTAGTTATCAATAATTCTGTAAAGGAGATTTGACTCTATGGTTAACGACTTTGTAATCGGCAGAAGTGACTTTTCTGTAACAGTGTACGTTCCTTGGAACTGCACCAACAACTGTCCTTTCTGCTCCTCCAAGCACGATTATGCACGGATAAAAAGTGACTTCGAACGGCTAAAACAAAGCCTGATGTTGATTCGCGACTCCATCCTGCCCATCGTCGTTTTTACTGGAGGTGAGCCCAGCGCAGATGTTGATAAACTGCGAGAGTTGCTTTCTATCGTAAGCAACAAAGTGGTTTTCATCAACACAAGTCTGCCCCAAAAAAACAGCAAGGAATTCATTGAGCTGGTAAACACAACTGACTGCGTAAAAAGCATCAGCATTTCCCGGCATTGCCACACGTATGAGGAAGATTCCAAAATCCTGTGCAATATCGTGGAAGATGAAGTCATCACAACCATCAAAAAGCCTGTGCGAATCAACGTGGTTTCCCAAGGCAAAGACAGCTTCTCCATCCCCAGCGTGCGAAAATACGTTTCCAGATGGAGCAGAATCGCCAAAATGAAAGGCGGTCCTGACACTTTGATTTTGAACCTTCGTGGCAACTATGTTATACAAAACCATTTTGACCTGCACCAAATGGCTGGTAATAAAGTGGTATGTGACCTGGCAACCGAATATTTCTATCAGTCCCATATTTTCTGCAACGTGTGTGACACATGCACATTTATCAAGCAGGATGCCAGCCATAACGATGAACTGGTGATTTTGTATCACCGTGGCGTTATGACTACCTCTGTGCATTTCGCAAATATCGTGGAAGTCAACGATCTGATCATTCTCCAAAACGGCGATATATGTTATGACTGGGATGGAAAAACCAATAACATATCTCTATTTTTGGACATGATAAAGCAACGCTCTTAAAAAAACAACACACTAATCAAAAGGAGGATTTCATTATGTCATGTGGTGGTTTCTTTGGTGGTAGCAGTTTCGGTGGCTGTGGCGGTGGTTCCGACATGCGGATTCCCATCAGCTCCGGCAGTGGATGCGGTGGTTCCCGTGACTATCTGTACGTGACTGAGCACTCCAGCGGGTGTGGCGGTACCTCTGTTTCGCTTACCGTCGACTCTGGCGGATGTGGCGGTAGGGTTCCTGCCTCTGGAAGGGATGTCCAGCGTGCCTTCGACAATCTGAGGCGTTATCGACACCGTGGACAGCAGTAAAAGAAAAAACAAAACTGAATATTAAAAAAGAAAGGGGCGCTAAGAATTTAGCGCTCCTTTCTTTAATTTTCATTATCTGTATTTTTTTCTTTTGGTTTGTTTACTTTCATACCTGGGAAAGCATTTATTAATCTTCTATTTAATAAAGACTTCTCTCCAAATCTATTTTTAACTTGTTTTGAAAACTCTTCTGAAGAAAGTTTTATATGTCTAATTGTTCTATCTGTTCTTTCTTTAGAATTTTTTTGTATATTTTGCATTTTAGCTTCAAAACGTGCTTTAGATAATTGTTGTCTACCTTCTATTTCAAGTTTCTTTAACTTTAATTGCTCATCAAATTTTGCTTTTTCTTCTGCAAGTCTTCTTTTTAACTCTTCTCTATCTTTATCTATTCTTGCTAACAATTCTTTCAAAGAATACTCTCTTGCATTTTTCAAATACTTTCTAGTATATTTAATTTTTCTTTGGAATCTCATACCTTTAACAGTTAATTTTCTAATAGAATGTATTGCATCAGATTCAGCTTGCATTATTAAATCTTCTGCTTTATCTTTAACTCTATTACTAATTTCTTCCGTGTTATCCATTTTTTTATAAGTTTCATCTTTAAAACTAAAAATAATTTTAAATGAAATTATAAAATCTATAGCAAATAAAACAAGAACTATTCCAGTAATTATATGTCTTATAGTATCTGGAATTTGACTATATAATCCTGTTAAAAATGGATTTACAATGCATAAAATAGTAGTTCCTGCAATTCCAAATAAGCAAAGATTCTCTAAACAAACTCTACCATTTAAATTAAATCTTCTATTTGAATAATCCCACCATCTTGCGTTAAATAATTTTTCCATTATATATCCTGTTAAGTATTCTAGAACTCCACAAAATACAGTTGCAAGTATAAATAATGCAAAAAAGTCATTTGAATATTTGCTTAAAAATACAGTAATTAGCGCAACTCCAGTTCCATATACAGGGCAAAGCGGGCCTATTAAAAATCCTCTATTAACAAATTTTTTTACAACTAATATTCCACCAACAGATTCCATAACCCAACCTGCAAATGAATATGTAAAAAATATCCATATTACCATTTCAATATAATTAAAATCGATATTACTTATAAAATTGTTCCAAAATTCTAACATATTTTACTCCCTTTTTATTCTTTTCTAATTTCTAAATATTATACTTCATAATTAATAATTTTTAAATACTTCTTAAATTATTTTCTTCAATAAATTTTCTTGTTTGTATGTATCCTTCATAATATAATTTTTTTGAATCTTTTGTATTTAAAAGCCCAGTACTTGAATGTTTTATTTCAAGTAAATAGTCTGAACCATCCCATTCATACCTACTTAATTCATGACACAAAATATTAAATGATTTTGTTAATATTTCTATTATACTATTACAACATTTTTGATCTTGAGTATTTGTAAATACAATACTCAAAACTTTATCTGCACCAACTCTTTTTGCTTCTCTCCATGGCACATTTTCTTCGATTCCGCCATCTATAAGCAAGCAATTATCAATTTTCGAACATGGAGAAAATACACCTGGATAACTGCAACTTGCTTGCACAGCAGATGCAATATCAACATTATTTACATATTTTATATTACTTGGAAGTTTTATATTATCAAATTTTTTAGAATAAAAAATATATAAATCTTCTGTACAAATATTTACTGCTGGTATTAATAATGGTTTATTTATTTGATTGATATTTGATATTCCTTTTTCACTACAAAATTTTTTCATTAATTTATAAATTTTTTCTCCACTATTTAAACCATCAATTTTTATTTTTCCAGTTTTAAAAAATCCAATCGTTACTTTCCATATATTTCTAAAATCAAAATATCCAATTTTATTTGCATATTTTTTGAATATATCGTAAATTTCATCTGTTGTATATCCTATTACATATAATGTTGATACAATACTTCCTGATGAAGTACCTGCAAAATAATCAAATTTTATATCTGCCTCTTCTAATGCTTTTAACGCTCCTATATGAGCAAACGCTTTAGCACCGCCTCCAGATAGGCATAATCCAAGTTTCATATACATCACCTCTTGATGTATAATATTCAAAAAAAGAGCTACTGTGAAAGTAGCTCTTAGCATTTTTATTGTTCGAATTCTTCATTTTCTGGATATGCCTCTTCTGAATAATCTTCCTCTTGAACTGTATTATTTCCTCTGGTTCCAGAATGTTTTTGGCAATAACTTGTTGGTTCTGTTCCTGTAATATATGCTTCTACATAATAATTTGGACAACCAGTATTTACTACTAACCCCGAATCTTTGCAAACTTGTACAAATACTAAATCTTTAGAATCTGGTGCTTCAAATTTGCTACTAGCAAGCCCTGTATGAATTTTTTTCATTACATTTGACCACATTAAACCTGATGGATTTTTCTTGTTGAATTTTATTGTTTCATTTTTATCAAATCCAAACCATGTAGTTGCTGTGTAATATGGTGTAAATCCGCAAAGCCATCTATCAAATTCATCATTTGTTGTTCCTGTTTTTGCTGCAACATCTATACCTTCTATTTTACAATATTTAGCAGTTCCTTTATTTCCAGTAACTGGCTCTGTTAATAAAGTTTTTACTATATATGCTGTTGATTTTGAAAAAACTTTTTTCTTTACTTGATGTGTTTTTACTACAGTTTTACCACTTTGATTTTCTATTTTTGTATAAAATGTTGGTTCTATATATAATCCATCATTTGCGATAGTAGCGTAAGCTCCTGCCATTTCTAATGGGCTTATTCCTTTTTCTAAACCACCTAATGCTAAATTAAGATTATCATCATTTTCAGTTAAACTTGTTATTCCCAAAGACTCCATAAAATTAATTGAAGTTTTTGGAGTTATTTGTTCCATCATTTTTACAAATGGTATATTTTGAGAAGATTCTACTGCTTGTCTTACTGAAATATCTCCTCTATATTTATTATAATCTGTTGGAGAATATCCTTCTTCGGTTCCATCATCAAAAGTTGTAGCTTCATCTAAATATCTCGTAGATACTGTAAATATTTTATTTTCTATACCCGGTAATAATACAGCTATCGGTTTACCGCTTGAACCTGTTTGTCTTTTGCTTTGTGTTGCTCTGTTTAAGCCTCTAGCTACTGTTTTCTTTCCTAAGCCACCTACGCACCCTCTTACTTCTCCAGTTTTATTATCTATTATTACCATTGCTGCTTGTGATGTAACATTTGGATCTAATTCAGATTTTAAAATATATGTAGATTTTGCAAATTCAGTTTCTATTTCTGTTTGTATTTTAGAACTTTGAGAACTATATATTTTCAAGCCTGACATATTTATATAATTCTCTGCAAATGTTTCTGAAATCTTTTTCTTATCTGCTATGTCTGAAATAATTTCCGTTATTAATGCGTCTGTGTGGTATGAGTAAATTCCATCTGTTTGGTTTGATTCAATTTTTCCCTTTTTAAATGTTAATCCAGCCTCTACTGTACTAACAGCTTCACTATGTTCACTTTCATTTATATAGCCCAGTTCTAGCATTTTACTAAGAACTGCTTTTGTTCGTGTTCTTATTTTCTCTGAAGTGTCTTTTTCTCCAAATGGATTATAAGAATTTGGACTATTATTTATTCCTGCTAAAAATGCGCACTCTACTAAGGATAAATCCTGAACATTTTTATCAAAATAATATTTTGACCCCATACCAACACCATAAATATTAGGTCCAACATAAATTATATTTAAATATGCTTCTAATATTTCATCTTTTGAAAGTGTCCATTCTAGCCCATAAGCTTTTATCCATTCATTTATTTTTCTTGTAACTTTTGATGAATTATCTCCAGTTAAATTTTTAACTAATTGCTGAGTTATACTACTTCCACCAAAAGACGCTGAGCCCATATTTCTTATATATGAAAGTATTGCAGCTCCAGTTCTTGGCAAGTCTACACCACCATGTTTATAAAAACGTTGGTCTTCTATAGCTACATAAGCATTTTTTAAATTATCTGGAATTTCAGAAAATTCAACATTATCTGTTTTCTTGCTATTTCCAAGTTCTGCAATAACATTTCCTTCTATATCTATAACTTGTGATGGTGTATTTGCAATCATATCTTTTGCTAAATTTTGCCATCTAACAGTATTTATTCCAAATTTTATTCCTAAAATAATAATTAAAACAGCAAGTATAACAAAAATAAATTTTGCTTTTTTATGCTTTTTTTCTTTTTTAAACATCTTATCTTCAGAATGTTCTACTGTTTTTATATTATTTTTCTTATCTATTATAATTTCTTTATTCAATTTTTTACCTCTCAACATAAATTGCTATTTGCGTAATTTAAAATAATTCCTATTATACAAATAATAATTTACTAAAAGCATATCAAATACAAACAAAAAAGTAAAGGATTTTACTTTCGTAAAATCCAATTTATAATCTCTTTTTTAATTGCAAAATATTCTTCTTTTTCAAATTGCATATTAGAAATACAATATTTTTTATTGCCTATATGTGAGCAAAACATGCACTCATCAAGCTCTTTACAATCTTGAATAAAATAAGAATTACTTATTTTACTAGAACATATAACATTATAACTATTTACACAATTTCCAGAATCATCTACTCTCATACAAAAACTAGAACCTGCTGTTCTTTGGCACCCAATTAAAAACTCTGAATTTGCACAACCATCTGAAAATAAAGTATTTTTGCAACTTCTACAATCTAAACATCTATAAATATTTTCTGAATTATAAATAGTATCACTTTTAGAAACATTTTCAGAATCATAAATTCTTTCTGTTGTTGTGTAATTTATTTTTTTCCAGTATTTTAAAACATCTTCCAAAGAATTGATTTCTTTTTTCTTTTGAAGCCATCCATGTTGCATATCGTATTTTTCCATATTACTTTGTGTTATAAATTTACTTGGATTTACAGATTCTGCCCAAGTTTCTTTTGATGTCATACTATCATAAACTTTTTGTGGAAGTTTTATATCAAATGCAAATTTATTTAAAATTTCCTCTAAAGTAAATGGATTGTTTTTTCCAAAAATATTTATAAAAATTTTATTTAAAGTTTCAAGTGATTGTTTATCATTCATTTAATAATTTTCTCCTTCCAGTTGATTGTGATTTCATAATTTCTTTTATATCTACTGTACTATTTATTAAAAATTTCTTCGCTTTTTCTATTTTATTTTCTGTTATAATCAATTCTTTTTCTGGTTCTTCTTTTTGTCTTGGAACTGATTTTACATCTAATGTTTTGGCTTTAAATGCTGGAAGTACTTTTCCGTTGCTACTTATTCTTAAAACGCATTCTCTATTTGCAAGTTCTGTTAAAATTCTCACTTTTGTAAAAAATGAATCGTGGACAGCAACTTCCATTTGCATATTTCTACTTAAGAAAACCGCATCTTCTCTTGATACTCTAAATGTATAATAATTTATAACATTTGCAAAAATAGCTTTTTGCAAATCGTCTGCAACTTGATTAAAATACTGTCCTGCTAAAATTACTGATAAATTATATTTTCTTGCCTCTGATAAAAACCTTTTTATTATTGGATTTTGAATAATAGATACTTCATCTATTATAAAAATAACATGCTCATCAATCGCTCTTTTTTGAATTAAATTAAACATCTGCCCCATAACTAATCCAGAAATTGTTTTTGTAGTTTTTTCTCCTATGCTTGCTTCATCAAAAGAAATAATACTTAAAAAATTTTCCTTAACAATATCTTCTAAAGATTTTAATTTTTCATTATTACTGAACACTGGAAATATGGTCATTTCGTCTATAAATGAAATTATAGGCGATATTGCCTCTTGGTGTGACTTATTCTTCAAATCATTAAAATCTTTCTGAAAAAAGTTAATTATGGGCTCAGGAAGCCTTTCTTTATATTTGTTTATTATTTTATTTCTGAACTCACTATCTGTTACTAAATCTCTTAAATTTTTAAGACTTACTTTTTCTATGTAAATAAGAAGATATAAACTATGTCTTAAAACTCTTTCTAATTTTGAATTATATTCTTTATCCATTAATGATTTAAATAGTGTAAGCAAAACTTCTGATTCTGAAACAACATTTTCTTTTGAATTCATAAATAAATCTATACTATTTTTATTTGTTTTAAAATCTATAACTTTTGTATTTTCTAATCCTCCAATATCATCTTCTAAACTACTATGTGGATCTATTACAACTATTTTATATTTCATTTTATATTCTGGATTTTTATAAATATTATTTATTAAAAGACTTAAAAATTTTGATTTTCCAGTTCCGTGAGCCACCAATTACAAGTGAATGTTTATCAAAATCATATTTATTTAAATTAAGAAAATAATCTTCTTGTAAATATGGAAATGCATCTACTTTTAAAATTGCATTTTTATTATCACTTTCAAAAAGTTTTACTGTTTTTTCAATATTTAAATATCTTTTTATATCTTTTCTATATAAAAATCTTGTATGTTTAGAAAAATCTATACTTAAAAATTGATTTGGAATATTAAATAAAAATTTTTTTCCAATTTTCTTATTGCCTTTTGAAAAAATAGCATGAGAAAAATAGAAAAAATTATTCTTATTTATTGGAATTATTTTTACTTCTGCAAATTCCATTTTTCTAGAACGTTTACTTTCATTTTTATCGTATATATCTACAATGCTTTTTTCTTTATTTGTAACAAAATATATACTTTTAAAGTTACATTTTGGAATTTCTAAATTTTCTATTTTTTGAAGCAAAAAATCATTTAAATTTGTAAGTGTTGTTGGCATATCATTTCTAGTTTTTATAAAATATCTTACATTGTTTTTTTCAAATTTAATATAAATTTTCCAAGGCTTAAATAAACCATTTAATTTTGAAACATATAATATAAAATTTAGCCAGCTTTCTTCTTTTACAAAATCTGTTGTAAAGAAAACTTCAAATATTTTTTTACTTTTCACTGTTACTCACCCACAAATATTATATAATTTTCAAACAAAAAGAAACTGACTTTTTCTTATCAAAAAAAATCAGTTTCTTTTTATTTTCTAGTATATTGGTATTAAAAATTCTGTTATATCATCATGATAATATTCAAGTTCTGGTAATTCTCTTAAGTTAAATTTTGAACTTGGAATAAACTTTTCATAAAAATCTCTTGAAACTTTTTGAATATCATCTACTTCTTGAGAATTTATTTTAAATTTTAACCATTTAGATTTTGGAATAACTATTTTATCAAATTCTTTAACTTCTTTATTATAAGCTACCCAATATTCATAATCATCGCTATCAAATCTATCTTCATAAACTACAATTCCATAATCAAATTCTCCATATTTACTAAGATATTGTTTTCTCATTTTGGCAAAATATTCTGGTACTTCTTTACGAATAGTACTTGCTGTTGTTTTAAATCCCTTACCATATAAAATTAATTCATCTAACTCTACAATGCTGTATTCCATGTTTTCATTTTCAGTTATATTTTCATCAAATTGCAATTTGGGAAAAACTTTTAATTTTTCTGGATTATTTTTTACATTACTTGGCTTTATTCCATGAAATTTTCAAAAGCTCTTGAAAATGATGTTGGATTATCATACTGATATTTTAATTGCAATATCTATAATTTTTTCATTATTTTTATATAAATCAAATCCAGCATTTGATAATCTTCTATTTCTAATATATTCTGATAACGATATATTAGCTAACAATTGAAATACTTTTTTCATTGTATATTCATTAGTAGCCATAACTTGAGCTAATTTATTGTAATCTATGTTTGCTTCTAAGTTTTCTTCTATATATTCAATTATTTGATTTAAATTTCTATATATATTCAAGTTATTTTCCTCTTACATTTTTTGTGGTTCTGGATATTCTACCCCAAATGTTTCTACTGTTACTTTTTTCATAACTGGTGGTTCTACTGGTCTATCTTTTCCACCACCAAATGGACTTCTTGTAATAACTCTTGATTTAACTATTTTATCTACAACTTCCATTCCTTCTAAAACTTGTCCGAATCCTGCATATTGTCCGTCTAAAAATGTTGAATCATCAGTTACTATAAAAAATTGTGAACCTGCACTATTTGGCATACTGCTTCTTGCCATAGAAATAATACCTCTTAAGTGTGATATTGTATTTTCTACACCATTATCTTTGAATTCTCCTCTTATTCCATAACCTGGACCACCCATTCCTGTTCCTTCTGGATCTCCACCTTGTGCCATGAATCCTGGTATTGTTCTGTGGAAAAATAATCCATCATAAAAACCTTTATTTACTAAACTTATAAAGTTATTTACTGTTTCTGGAGCTTTGCTTGGATAAAGTTCTAATTTTATAATTCCTCCATCTTCCATTTCTATTGTTACTATTGGATTTTTTATTTTACCTTCCATAATTTATCTTCCTCTCTATTTTTGATGAATTTATTTTACTACTATATCTCTATTTTTTCAATACTCTTTCATATATGCTTTTATTATAATTCTTTTTTTATTTGAATTATTGCATGTAAGAAGTGTAAGTTCGAAATTTTTTGTATTCTTTAAAATAGATAAATCATCGTCTGATGTTTCAAATATATCAAAAACTATATATTCAAATTCTTCTCCACTTAAATTTACAAGTTTTATTCTATCATTAATTTCAAGTTCATCTAATCTACTAAAAAATTTAGAAGTATTGTAATTATGTCCAGCTATGCAAATGTTTCCTTTTTCTCCTATATTAACTCCATAAAATTTACATGGAGATATTTTTAAAAGTTCTTCGTTCATTTCTTTAAAAACACTATATTCTAAATTTATTTTTTCTATTATTATTTTTCCTAAATATGGACTTAAATCGATACTTGATTTTTCTGTATCATAAAAAGAAGCTATCTCAATATTTTTATTTATCACTCTAGATAGCTCCTCTAAGTTCTCTTCATCTTTATAATTAAATACAAAATATACTATCAATATTATTGCTACAATTATAGAGATAAAGCATTGAACTTTAAATACATATTTAATTTTGTCATTTTCCTTTTTATTGAATAGTATTTGATTCATGTAAATATTATTTGTAAATTTTAGGAAAATTATTAAATAAACCTTTATAATTATTACATTTTATATATAACAAAAAGAAGCTATCATTCGATAGCTTCTTTAAGTCCTTATTTTATTTTTGAATTGTTACCGAATCACTAATTGTTCCACTTGCTGTATTTGGTAATTTTATTACTGGACGTACACCACAATATGTACGATGGAATCCAGCATCACATAAACATGTATGATATGCCATGTGGAATACATTATATGCATTACCAGGTATTGCTGTTGGCACCCAATATGCATTACATCCATCTATTGGTTCAGTACGTGAAAGATACAATTTAGTTGCAGTTGATAATCCGGTTTCATTAAAGTCTGGACTATAAACTACATTCGTTTTTAATTGCCTTGAATTTACTGCTGGGTTTGCATTCCAGCTTGCAACAAATAGGTCATTTGTTGGTCCACCAGTTGCTGTTGCACCACTTACACCTTTTGCAAAGTCAGCCCAATAACTTGTTGTATTTAATCCTTGTAATAATTTATCTCTAGTTCCTGATTGAGGATAATATACACCATAGGTACCAGATTTACTTAAACCTGTTGCTGATGGTACTAATGTATTTGGCAAGAAATCATCTAAAATCAAATATACATTTGTTCCATCATTATGGAATACACTCCATGTGTTTACTTGTTGTCCTGAAATAGTTACAGTATAATCAATTGATTTTCCATAATCATAACCATCAATTATATCTGCTAATTTTCCAGTTTTTATTACTTCTAAATTAATATCTATATCATTTACTATTTGATGTGTAGTTGTATTTGACGGTGTATATGTTGCTTTAAACACTTGAGTTCCTAATGTTGTTAATTTTGTTGTTGGACTATTCCATGAAAATCCTTCTGGTAATTTCACATCTGCTAATGTTTGACCAGCTGTTGCTTTTAATCCTTTTGGTACAGCATATTGTGGCATTGCCTTTTCTGTATCTATTACTACTGTGTTTCCAACTTTTCCTGTTGCTGTTGCTGGTAAAGTAACTACTGGACGAGCAGCTCTACTTTTGTTTGTTGCTAAAATCCAAGCTGAACCTCTAAAAGATTCTGACCATACACTTCTATCATTTGAATGTGATGTAGTAAACCAATATCCAAAACATTTATTATTATCATATTCTGTATCATGTGGAATATATAATTTTGTTGAATCAAAGATTTGAATATCTGCATTGTTATATTGTTCTGTTACAGATATTTTCTTTGAATTTACTGCTGGATTTTGATTCCAACTTGCAACAAAAGTTTCATAACTTGGAGCTCCTACTGCTGTTGAGCCAGTAATTGCTGCAAATTCACTCCAATAATCTGTTGTTGTTAATCCTTTTATTAATTGTTCTCTAGCAGCAGCATAATTTGCTTCTATTGCTTCCATTCCACTACCTACACCATAAGTTCTATCAGATGCTGGTGTTAGTCCAGTTTCTTCTGGTACTAATACATTTGGAAGATAATCTCCATAAATTATTTGCACATTTTTTCCATCATTATAAAATACTCGCCAATTGTTTAATAAAACTCCATTTACAGTTACATTGTAATTTACTGTTTTTCCATAATCATTTGGATCAATAATACTTGCAAGTGTGCCTTGTTTTTCATATACCATAACTAGTAAATCTATATTGTTTACTGTTGCATAATTTTCTGTATCATCAGGTGTGTATGTTGCTTTAAAAGTATTCATACCTAAATTTGTAAGAGCAGTACTAGCTGAATCACTCCATGAAAATCCTTTTGGTAAAGTTACATCACTTAATTTTTGACCAAGTATTGCTGTTAAATTTGTTGGTACATCATAAGTTGGATTTGGCTTACCAAGTGATACTGGTGGTCTTTCTTGCTCAACATCATCATGTGATGCTTTTCCATCAAATACATCTCCTGTATTTTGTTCATATTCAATCTCTAATTTAAAACTTACTGTATCTCCTTCTGTTGCTAATAAATTATTTACATATTCTTCATCTGTTATTTCTGGGTCCCATTCAACTCTAAACTTAAGGTTATATTTATCTTTTGCTTCAATTGATGGTCTGTCTATTCCTATTTGTTCTAATCCTGTTATTTTAGCAAGTCCTATTCCTCTTATATTTGTTTGAATTACAGATTTTATTCTAGCTGGTATTGAACCAACATTTGCAATATCTACTGAAAATGCTAGCTCCTGCACCTGGAAAAGATATATCTGCAACATTTACTGTTAGCTCATTTCCTTTTTCAGATATTACTGCTGTTGTATTATTCTCATCAACTCCATCTGTTTCTTCTGATACTACTGTCGCATTTTGAAATTCCAAATCAAATGTTCCTTTAGCACTTGCTGTTCCTGAAACTAATAATGAATCAGAAAGAACCGCATACGCAACAGATGATAATACAATTATTAAAAATATTGATAAATACACTATTGCTGAATTAGGATTTATTCTATTTGCCATTTATATACCTCGCTTTATTTTTTCACGTTATTATACATAATTATTTTATTACATACTGCTGTAAATTCCAATTTCTATTTATTTACATTTGTAATACATATTGGTAACATTTTACAGGTCAAAACAATAGTGAACAATATTTAATATGAAAAAACAAAATAAAAAGATTGCACATATTTGTGCAACCCTTTTTTATTTTACATTTTATTTGGCATTTCAATTCCAAGTAAGCTTGCTCCTGTTTTTAAAACAGTTCCTACAGCTTTACTTAAATAAACTCTAGCATTTTGAACATCTTTATCATCATCTATAATTTTATTTTCATTGTAGAAATTACTATAAGCTTGACTTAGTTCAATTAAATATCTTGCTAAAAGTGATGGCTCATTCTTTTCTACAACTGTCATTAATATATTTTCAAAATTGTATAGTGTTTGGATTACTTTTAAACTTTCTTTGTCTTGTAAAAGTTCAAACTTTACATCCTTTAATGTTGGTACATATCCTGCTTTTTCTAAAACACTTTTTGTTCTTACATAAACATATTGAATATATGGTCCTGTTTCTCCGTTGAAATTTAAAACTGTATTCCAATCAAAAACTTGATCTTTTATAATTGTGCTTGCTAAATTACTGAAAATAACAGCTCCTATACCAATTTTCTTTGCTTCTTCGCTTCTATTTTCCATATCTGGATTTTTTTCTTCTATAACTTTTTGAACTCTATCTATTGCTTCATGTAATAACTCGTCAACTTTAATTACTGTTCCTTCACGTGTAGACATTTTTCCAGTTGAAAGTCTTACCATACCATAAGCAACATGTTCTAGACCATTTAAACATTTTTCTGGAATTTCTAAATTTTTAGCAACTTCAAATATTTGTTTAAAATGAAGATTTTGTTCATAAGCTACTACATATAAACATTTATCAAAATCATAAGTTCTGCTTCTATAAAGAACTGCTGCTAAATCTCTTGTTGCATAACTTGTAGAACCATTTGATTTTTTAATCATACATACACCTAGGTTTTTATCTTCTAAATCAACAATTTGTGCACCTTCTGAGTTTGTTAAAGCATGATTTTTTTCTAATATTTCAACAACTTCATCCATTTTATCTGAGTAAAAAGCTTCTCCATTAAATGAATCAAAAGTTACTCCTAATAAATCATATATTTTTTGGAATTCTTTTAAACTTAAAGATTTAAATTTGTTCCAAATTTCAACACAGTATGGGTCTCCTTCTTCAATTTTCTTGAAGTTTTCTCTACATAGTTCTAAAACATTTTCATCTTCTTTGCAAAGATTATTTATTCTAACATATATATTCATGCACTCATCTATTGGATTTGCTTCTAAATCATATTCTGAGCCCCATCTTTTATATCCCTCAATCATTTTTCCAAATTGAGTTCCATAATCTCCTAAGTGATTTACACTTGTTGTATTATATCCTAAATATTTATAAATTTTATATAATGCAGAACCAATAACTGTATTTCTTAAATGTCCAATATGGAAAGGTTTTGCAATGTTTGGAGATGAATAATCTATAACAATATTTTTTCCTTCTCCTGAATTATTTGAACCGAATTTTTCTTGTTTTTCTTCAATTTCTTCTAAAACATTTTTAGTTAAATTTAATTTGTTTATATAGAAATTTAAATATCCCCCAGCAATTTCAACTTTTTCGATATTTTCATCAACTTCTATTTTTCCTTTTAATTCTTCTGCTATTGCTGGTGGTGCTTTTCTTAATACTTTAGCTAATTTAAAACAAGGAAATGCATAATCTCCCATATCTTTATTTGGTGGTATTTCAATATAAGAATAAATTTCATCAAAACTTAATTCTGATGCTTTTGAAATTTTTTCTCCAATAATTTTTTTAAAATCAATCATTTTCTTTTTACCCCTTTTACTTCTTTTTTATTTAACATTAATCCTATTTTTAAAATAACCATCATTGCACACACACCTGTTGAAAAACCTAAGGTATCCAAATACACATCAAATATACTTCCATGCCTACCTGGAACCATTAATTGATGAATTTCATCAGTCGAAGCATACCAAATTCCTAAAACTATTGCTGTAAGCATTTTTCTTCTATCTGACCATTTATAGGTTGAAAACAATGCTATAAATAACATTCCCCCTAAGCCATATTCACTAAAATGTGCTAGTTTCCTGATATAAGGTTCTACTACATTTATTATTTCTTCATTTTTAGTAAATATTTCTACAATTTTTCTACTAAGTCCTGAAGAATCTCCTCCACTTTGTCCAGAAAGCATAAAAATAGCTACAGCCCAAACAATTATTAATACTAATAAAATACCTCTTTTTACTTTCATTATAAATTCTAATTATCCTTTACACTTAGTTTTATAATTAAATCCATGTTATCATCTTCTGCTGCTTTATTTCTTCTAATAGCACCACACTTTTTGCATTTAAAAATTATAACATATCCTTTACGATTATTTATATCAAGTCCAATTGGTTCTAAATCTCCATGACATGTTTCAAGTCTATCTCCTGGGTTTATATCCACATGCTTAGAATGCAAGCAAATTGGGCAATGATTTCTGCAAGAATATCCAAGTTTTTTGACTTTAGTTCCACAATTTTCACATACAAATTCTTCGTCTATTACTGTAAAATTTGCCATTTTAATTCTGGTTAGAAATTCTAACCTCCTCCTTAACTAATCTTCAAAAATACTTCCACCAGTAAATTCTCTTAATAGTGAATTGTTTGGTATATGTTCTGATGGCATTGATTCAAAATATCTAAGTAATGTTATTAATCTTCTTGCTTCACTATATTCTTTAGATGTTTGTGGTATTTCTTCTAATAATGGCATTGCATATTCTTTTAATACTGCAAGCTCATAAATTATTGATGAGTTGAACATACAATCTGCCTCTTCTTGATAAGGGAATATATTTTTTTGTTCTCCTCTGTTTACAGAATACCATGTTTTTAAAGTATGTTCTGCTGAATATCCTCTAAATTTGTAATCTCTAACAATTCTTCTTATTAATCTTGTATCTGTAGTTGAAATTCTGTTGTAGTAATCTATATTTAAAACTGTTAAATCACTAATATATACTTTAAATTTATTTTCCTTAGGAATTAAACTTGTTAATCTATCATTCATACAATGAATTCCTTCTATAACAAGTATTTCATCACTTTTTAATTTTAATGTATTTCCTCTATATTCTTTTTTACCTGTTGTGAAATTAAATGTAGGTAAATTAACTTCTTTTCCATCTAATAAGTCAACTAATTGGCTATTGAATAATTCTAAATCTAATGCTTCTATACATTCAAAATCATAATTTCCATGTTCATCTTTTGGATTATCTTCTCTTTCAACAAAGTAATTATCTACTGAAATTGTAACTGGTTTAATTCCATTTACTCTTAAACTCATACCAAGTTTTCCAGCAAATGTTGTTTTTCCTGATGATGAAGGTCCTGCAATTAATACCATTCTAACATTTCCATGCTCTTTAATTTTTCTAGCAATTTCAGCTATTTTCTTTTCGTGTAAAGCTTCTGAAAATAATATTAATTCTTTTTCTCCACCTTGTTCTTTAATTTTTTTGTTTAATCTATGTACTGTATTTATTTTCATTAATCTGTAGATTTCATCATATTCATCCATTGCAGAAACTAATTTTAAAGATTCTTTACCTGTTTCTTGTATTTCATCTGGATGTGATACACTTGGATATTTTACTAAAAAGCCATCTCTATATTTTTCGAAATCAAATAATTTTGCAAATCCTGTTGAAATTGGCATTGTTCCATAGAAATAATTGTAGTAATCTTCACAATAGTATAAAGATACTTTTTCTTTGTCTATAGCTGTTTGAAGTTTTCCTTTTATTGAAGATTCTTTTTTATAAAATTCTTCTGCTTCTTCTTGAGTCATAATTACTTTTGTGATAGGTAAATCTTTATTTACTATTTCTATCATTTTTTCTTTTACTTTTGAAATTATTTCATCTGTAACTTCCATATTATCAACTGTTCCATACATTGCATTTGATAATTGATAGTTAACTGTAAGTAGAGCTTCTGGATATACTTCAGAAAAAGCTTTACTCATTATGAATAAAAGTCCTCTTATGTATATACTTCTTCCATCTCTATCATTTCTATTTATAAACTCTATTTCTCCACCATGTGTAAGTGGTAAATTTAGAGATTCTATTATATTGTCTAATCTCGCTGCAATGATATCTTTTACATTGCTATTTTCAATTTGTTCTTTTAATGCTTCTCTTATTGTAAGCCCTTCTTGTACTTCATAATCTTTATTTTCATAAGTTATTTTCATATAATCTCCTCTTTTCTTATAATGTTTATAGGTAAACTAGTACATAAAATATATCAAGGTTCCACCTACTATTGAAAGTAGGAAACCAAACATTTTTAATCCTAATGTTGCCTCGTTTTTATCGCCTAAACCAAAATATTTTTTTACTATTGGCCTTGCATCATATATAAACTTAACACCAAATACTAGTGCTAATATTCCTATTAATAGTAAAAATTCTCTCAAATTCAACATCCTCTTTTTCTTAATTTTTAGCCTTTATATTGTATTATCTTTAGGCACTTTTGTCAATCGTAATAACGTGAAATTTAAGTGAAATCTGTTATAATTTACGTTATCACAAATATTTACTTCAAATGCTTTATATTTCAATTCTGTCTTTAAATTTTTCATCAACAAGTTTCTTTAATGGTGCATTTTGTTCTTTTTCTAACATCGGGTCTTTATTTATTATTTCAATTGCTATTGCTTGTGCCTGTTTTAATAGTTGTATATCTTCAAATAAATTTGCTATTTTGAATTCTGGGATACCATGTTGTTTTGTTCCAAAAAATTCTCCAGAGCCACGTAATTCCAAGTCTTTTTCTGATATTACAAATCCATCATTTGTGCTTGATATTACTTTCATTCTTTCACGTATAATTTGTGAATTTCCTTGATATTTTAAAATACAATATGATTGATATTCTCCGACGTCCAACTCTTCCTCTTAACTGATGAAGTTGTGCAAGTCCAAATCTTTCTGCATTTTCAATAATCATAATATTGCTATTTGGAACATTTACACCAACTTCAATAACTGTTGTAGAAATTAATATATCTATATTTCCATTTTTAAATTCATCCATTATGCTATCTTTTTCTTTTGGTTTCATTTTACCATGTAAATATTCTACTCTATAATTTGGAAAAATATTCTTTTTATAATTTTCATAAATTTCCATTACAGATTTTGCATCTATTTCTTCATTTTCTTCAACTAACGGACATACAACATAGCATTGCCTGCCTTCTTCTATGTTTTTTGCTATAAAATTATTTACTCTTTGTTCCATACCTTTTGTTACTGCAAAAGTTTCAATTTTCTTTCTGTTTGGTGGAAGCTCATCTATTATTGATATATCCAAATCTCCATAAAGAATTAATGCAAGTGTTCTTGGAATTGGTGTGGCTGTCATAACTAGTACATCTGGATTATTTCCTTTTTCCACAATTATACTTCTTTGTCTCACACCAAATCTATGTTGCTCATCTGTAACTACTAACCCTAATTTACTAAACACAACATTTTCTTCTAAAACTGCATGTGTTCCAATTAAAATATCTATTTCTCCATTTTTTAGTCTTTCTAAAATATCTTCTTTTTTCTTTTTGCTTATTCCACTTATTAGTAGTTCACATCTAATTCCAGAGTCTTTTAAAATATCATTAAATGACTCTAAATGTTGTGTTGCAAGTATTGCTGTTGGTGCCATTATAACTGCTTGATAACCTGATTTTACAGCTTTATATGCTGATATTAATGCAACTACCGTTTTTCCTGAACCAACATCTCCTTGCAAAAGTCTATTCATAGGTTTTGAACTTTCCATATCGTTATCTATTTCTTCTAAAACTCTTAATTGTGCTTTTGTTAGTTTAAATGGCAAGCTATTAATAACATCTGACATTTTAGCTTCCTTGCTAAATTCAATTCCTGGTTTATTTGTTTCATATTTATTTTTTAGTCTTAAAAGTGCAAGTTGCATTGCAAATAATTCTTCAAATGCAAGTGTTCTTCTTGCTTTATTAAAGCTTTCAAAATCATCTGGAAAATGTATTTGTTTTATTGCTGTATTATAATCATCTAATTTATATTTTTCTAGCATATATTCAGGAATTACTTCATCTAATTTTCCATCAACTTCACTTAAACCTGCTTCTATAATTTTTCTTATTACATTTTGCGTTAAACTATATGTTAGAGGATATATTGGAATTATTTTTCCTGTATTTTTATTTGATTCCTCTGGCTCATATACAGGAGATTGCATTTCAATTTTTCCTGCTGTTCTTGAAACCCTACCATAAAATTTGTACCTTACATTTGGCTTAAAAATATTTTTTAAGTATGGTTGATTATACCATGTCATTTGACATGTTCCAGTTTCATCTCTAACTATAAGTTTGCAAATCATAAGATTTTTTCTTATTCTTACTTCATTTATTCTTCCAACTGGATATCCACATATTAAAGCTTCTTCTCCATTTACAAGCTCAGCAATTCCTTTTGCTTTACCTCTATCTTCATGTTCTCTTGGAAAATATGTAATTAGGTCTTTTAATGTGTTTATTCCTATTTTATTTAAAAGTGTAGCTCTGTTTGGACCTACTCCTTTTATGTATTGGATATTTTTTTCTAAATCTACCATAATTCCTCTTTTATTTTTATAGAATTTTTCTAGAGTATTATATCATAAATGAGTTTATTTTTCATTTGTTTAGCAAAAAAAGATTGCCCTTTGGCAATCTTTTTATTCTTTATTTTCTGTAAATTCACTACTATCAAATGTATTTTCTGGTGTTTCAGGAGTTTCCACTGGTTTTACTTTTACCTTTTTAATTATTTTGCTTTTCTTATGATTTTCTTTTTCTCCTTCTTTAGATTTATTTGAATTTTCCACAGCTTTATCCATCATGCAATCTGCTTTTTCCATTAAATCTGGTACAAAATCCATCAACTTTTCTATTGCTGAATTATGTTCAATTGGTAACACTTTTATCGAATCTTTTTGGACTATTACAAATGCTACTGGATTTATTGAAATTCCTGCTCCACTACCACCACCAAATGGCAATCTATATTGTACCTGCTCTTCTTTATCTTTTTTCTTATATTCGTCTACTGTTTCTCCTTTAAATTCACTTCCACCTGCTGCAAATCCAAAAGATACTTTTGATATTGGTATTATTACCATACCATTACTTGTTTCTATTGGTTCTCCTATTATTGTATTAACATCAACCATTTCTTTAATGCTATTCATAGCTGTTTCCATAAGTCCTTCTATTGGATGATCACTCATAAACAATTTCCTTCTTTCTTACTTTAAATTACTTTGATTTTATTATTTGTAAATTAATTTAAATTATTCAAAATTGTTTATGTTTTGCCAAGTAAATTAGAACAAAAACAATAATTTTATTTAACTTTTCAAAAGTTCCCATGTTTTTAATTTTATTTTTGTTTCAAATTTTATACTAAAATTATTTGTGCTAAAATAATTTGGTGTAATTTTAAATTCATAATCTTTTTTATTTAATTTTTTTGTAAATTTTCTTAGTAGATACACAATGAATCCTGAGAGTGTTGGTGTGAGTAATGATGTTATAACAGCATCCTCTGTTCCGAAATTCAAATCAAATTTGAACGTTTTTAGTTCTGGTCTTATTTTCTTTATTTTTATTTTATTTTTCTTAATTGCATTAATAATTATTTTGCTCAATTGTTTATTATCTTCATATTTTAATGTTTTTTTATAATAAAACTTTACAAAAAATACTTTAAAATATTCTTTATAAAATTTTATCTTTACTATTTTTAAAATTTTATATAAATATATTTCAACATTAACTACTATTGAACTTACATTTGTCTTTGTATTTATACCTTGCATTTCTAAATTTTCAATATTTATAACTATTGAAGAAAAAATTAATCCCAGCATTATAATTTCTAAAACAAAGCACAAAAAAAGGAAAATTAGAACAAAAATCATAAAATTCTCACTTTCTAAATTTTTCCTTTTTATTTTGCACTTTTATTAATTTATTATTCCTTAAATCTTAATAAATACTTATATTAAAGTAAAAAATGGACTACATTTTTAAGAAAAAATGCCTTAGTTTACACTAAAGCATCTTCTTTAATTTCTATTTCTTCATCTTCTTCGCTTTGATTATTATCTTCTTTTTTTCTTTTACTTATAACTATATCTCCAAAAGTTTCTTCTTGATAAGCATTTATTTTACTTCTTCTACTTAACTCTAACACTCCAGAAAAGGCTGTAACTACTTCAGCTTTTGGTTTTTCTGATAAAGAGAATAATTTTCCAAATACAAATTTAGGTCTTTTTACTAATTCTCTAAATATTTCTTTTACTTTATCTGATACAGAAAATGTATCATAAACTGCAATTTTTTCGATATTTACTGCATTTTCATTTTTCTTTTCTTCATTTCTTTGTACTAATTCTCTATATCTTTCTACTATGTCTTCCATACAAAATGTTTTTTCTAATTTTTGTTTTGGAAGTTCAATTTTGTCTGGTAATTTATAAAATCTTTTTGAAAATACTTCTATATTTTCTTTAAATACTTTACTAATTTCTTTATATTTTTTGTAATCTATAATTCTTCTTAAAAGCTCTTCCTCTGTAAGTTCAGCTTCATCTTCAACTTCTTTTGGTAAAAGTTGTTTTGATTTTATAAGTAATAAAGTAGATGCCATAACAAGAAACTCACTAGCAATTTCAAGATTTAAACTTTCTTGCTCTTTTAAATATTTTATATATTGGTCTGTAATTTCAGATATATTTACTTTATAAATATCCATTTTATTTTTATCTATTAAATAGCATAATAAATCTAATGGACCTTCAAAATTATCTAATTTTAATTCATATTTTTTTGATTCAAGTGATATTATTTTGTTATTCATCTAATTTTCCCTACTTTAATTTTCGTTTATATCATCAAAAGCAATATTTATACTTTCAGACATATATCCTTTTTTATATAAATAATCTCTTATATCTTTTTCTTCCAGCTTTGATTGTTTTTTTAATATAATGGCTTTGGCTGAAGATATTTCATATTCTAACATAGTTTCTTTATTTTTGCAAATGTAGTCATCAATTATTTTTTTACGTACACCTTTTTGTGTAATTTTATATTCAACTTCTTTTATAGACATATTTTTTAAAGCCATAAACTCAGTAATTGCTCTTTCTACATAACTAGTATCATTTATATAGTTTAGTTCTTTAAAATATTCAATTGCATCATCTACCATGTTTTCATCTTCTTCTGAAAATTTTTGCCTTATTTCAGCTTCTGTTCTTTTTTTATAAACTATATATTTAAGCATTCTTGTTCTAAATTTTTCAATTTTTTCTGCTTCTTCAAATTTCTCTTTACTCATATATTCCATTTTGGATTTCATCTCTTTCTAAATTGTAATTATTTTTCAACTTTAATTTTTTATAACAAAATTAGGTGACTACTTGCCACCTAATTTCGTTATGTGTGCTACTTATGAATGCTGACTTTTTATCAGCTTGCAAAAATTCTTCCGAAAATTTGCTTTATAAAAAATTATATCTGTATGCGAATTTTATTATTCTTCTGGCTCGATGTCTTCTTCTTCGTCTTTTTCTTCATCAACTAATGCATTTTCAAATGCTTTGTTGAAGTTATCTCTAACTTTTTTCTCAACTTCTGCCATAAATTCTGGATTTTCTGAAAGTTGTTTCTTTACATTTTCACGACCTTGTCCAATTTTTTCTCCATTATAACTGAACCAAGAACCGCTTTTTTCAATAATATCTAAATCAACAGCTAAGTCTAATACGCTTCCTTCTTTAGAAATACCTTTTCCATATACTATATCAAATTCAGCCTCTCTAAATGGTGGAGCAACTTTATTTTTAACAACTTTTACTCTTGTTCTATTTCCTACAACTTCTCCATCTTGTTTTATAGCTTCAATTCTTCTAATATCCATTCTTACAGATGCATAATATTTTAATGCTCTACCACCTGCTGTTGTTTCTGGATTTCCAAACATTACACCAACTTTTTCTCTTAATTGGTTAATGAAAATGATTGTAGCTTTTGTTTTGTTAATTGTTCCAGCTAGTTTTCTTAAAGCTTGTGACATAAGTCTTGCTTGTAAACCAACGTGTGCATCTCCCATATCTCCATCAATTTCAGCCTTTGGAACTAAAGCAGCAACAGAGTCTACTACTACTATATCTATAGCACCACTTCTAATTAATGCTTCTGCTATTTCTAATGCTTGTTCTCCTGTATCTGGTTGAGATACTATTAAGTTATCTATATCTACACCAATTTTTTTAGCATAAGATGGATCTAATGCGTGTTCTGCATCTATGAAAGCTGCTTCTCCACCTGTTTTTTGTGCTTCTGCTACTGCATGTAATGCAAGTGTTGTTTTTCCAGATGATTCTGGACCATATATTTCTATAATTCTTCCTCTTGGAATACCACCTATTCCTAAAGCTATATCTAAATTTAAAGCACCTGTTGAAATTGCTTCAATTTCCATTGATTTGTAATCTCCTAATTTCATAACAGATCCTTTACCAAATTGTTTCTCTATTTGACTCATTGCAGCATCTAATGCTTTTCTTTTTTCTGAATTATCTCCCATTATTATTTTTCCTCCCAACAAATATTCGTTCGTAAAACTTATGTTCTTATTATATCTTTAATTTTTCTTTTGTCAATACTTTTTTCAAAACTTTTTAAAATTCTTTAAATGATAGTAAAATATAGTATTTGGTATTACTTATCGTTCTAAGAAAGCAAACATTATTTCGCACTTATTGTCTGTACCATTTTTCTATATTATGATAAATATTAAAAGCGTTTGCTCTTATATTTCCAACTAAACCTTGATTATATACTATTAAATCTGTTTCCCTATATAATCCTATATAAGGTGCCTCTTCTAAATATATATCATATAATCTGTTATAGCTTTCATATAGTACATTTTCATCTCCTGTATTTGAAACAATATCCATTATTTCAGAAACTTCTGGATTATAATAATTTGCTATATTTCCGTTGCCAAAAAATGTACTTAAATTTGGAGAATAACCAAGTTGCAAACCTGTTATTGCCATCTGATAATTTCCATTGTTTATAGCATCTGCATAAGCATCTGGAGATAAATATCTAATATTTACTGATATACTAAAGTTTTCAAGTTGTTCTTTTATATTTTCTACAACTCTTACTCTTTCTTCATTATTTGCATTTACAACTAAATCAAGTTCTAATCTAACAGTTCTTCCATCTTCTCTTTTTTGCCAAGAATTAGCTGTACGTTCCCAACCAGCAGAATATAAAGTTTGACTTGCAACTTCTGTATCTACACCAACATTTAAATCTCTTGTATAAAGCCAGCATCCCATATCTAAGCTAAAGTTTGAGGCAATATAACCTCCACCTAAACATGATGCAACAATATTATTTTTATCTATTATTAAACTTATTGCTTTTCTAACTGCTGGATCTGATAATATATCACTTGCTGTATTTAATGTTAGAAAATCATAATTTCTGGCTTTGTATTCAATTTTATTATATCCTAATGAGCCAATAAAATTTTCTATATTATCTATTTTTACTGATAATATATCTATTTCCCCATTTTTGAAAGCTGAATATACTTCTCCAATTGTTGCGTATAAATTTATATTTACTTCTGTTGGCATAAATTCTTTTTGAGAATTCCAATACGTATCATTTCTTACTAGTTTTATAACATTACTACTTAATTCATTAATTCTAAATGGTCCAGTTCCAATTGGAGCTTTAATAGATTCTACAAAAGATTCTCCTGCATAATAATTTTTGCACATGATTGGAAATGTTAAATTGTACTCAAAAAATGGTACATCTTGATTTAAATAAATTTTTAATGTATTGCTATCTATAACTTCATAATCTGATACATTTTGTAAATTGCCATTATAAACTGATTGTGTATTTTTTATGATGTCCATAGTAAACTTAACATCTTCTGCTGTAAAATTACTTCTATCTTGCCATAAAACCCCTTTTCTCAGTTTTACAACATAAGTTAAATCATCTGATTTTCCAATTTCTTCTGCTAAACAATATTCCATTTTATAGTTTTCATTTAATGTAACTAATGGTTCATAAATTACTTTTGAAATTTCATGAACATTTCTATTGTTACTAAGTAATGGATTTATTGTATCATATTCTGCTATGGCAAATCTTAAATCTGTTTGTATATTACTAACTGTTGATGTTTGATCTAATGTATAATCTTCTTGTTTAGACCTATTTTTCACTATAAAAAACATTGTTCCTAGTATTAAAACTATAACAACTACAGAAAATATATATTTAATCACATTGTTACTATCCATATTTTTTACCTTTCTACATTTGATAATATATATTATTTTTTTAAGATTTTCAATACTAAAATAGATTTTATTTGAAAAACAAAAAAAGAAGCTCTGGAGCTTCTCTTTTTATCTATATAAAATTATTTTCTTGACTCAACAATTAATTTTATTCCAGTTCTGTCTTCTCCTTCTACTTGAACTTCTGCAAATGCTGGTATGCATATTAAATCTACTCCTGCTGGTGCAACAAACCCTCTTGCTATTGCCACTGCTTTTATTGCTTGATTTAAAGCTCCTGCTCCTATTGCTTGCATCTCTGCTCTTGTAGATTCTTTTACTAACCCTGCTATTGCTCCTGCAACTGAATTTGGGTTTGATTTTGATGAAATTTTTAAAACTTCCATTTTTCTTCCTCCTATTATTTTTTTATTTATCTTGTGTTTTTGAACAAATTTATTTTACATCTTGAGGAAGGTTTTTGTCTAGCAATTCTCATCTCCTAAATCTTACAGTCTGTAGCAATTTTCGACATTTAATTTCGTTTTTCTATTACTTTTTTTCAAGTTTTTATCAAATGAAATAAAACTTTATCAAAATATAAATATAAAAAATTTATTAATATTATTTATATAAATTTTTATACTATCTAAAAAATAAAGATTAAAAAAATATATAACTTTGAAGTATATTGTGGGGACCGTTCAAAAATTCTAAAAAGTCAAAGACTTTTGATAGAATTTTTAGAATGGGGATACGAAAAAGTTATATATTTTTTAATCTTTATTATAATAGTTAAATATTATATTATTTATAAAAGTTATGGACTTTTTAGTTATTTATTTAATCTTTCGATTTTTGTAACTTTATTTGTATTATCATCTATTTCAAAAATACAACTATTAAACATTCCTTTTCCTTCTGCAACTTTATATTTTTCTGGAAGTGATGTAACAAATCTTTTTATTGAAGCATCTACATCCATTCCTATAACAGATTTTCTTGGGCCTGTCATTCCAATATCAGAAATATAAGCAGTTCCTTTTTCTAGTATTTTTTCATCAGCAGTTTGAACATGAGTATGTGTTCCAAAAATAATTGTTGCATCTCCATCTAAATAATATCCTAAAGCTATTTTTTCAGCTGTTGCTTCTGCATGAAAATCTATAATTATTATATCTACTGCATGTTTTATTTCATCTATAATATCTCTTGCTACAATAAATGGATTTTCTGAAAGAACTGACATTGTTGTTCTTCCTATTAAATTTATTACAGCTATTGTTTTATTTTTACACTCATATACTTCATATCCTTTTCCAGGATTATTTGTAGGATAATTTGCTGGTCTAATAATATTTTTATGGTCTATAAAATTAAAAATTTCTTTTTTACCCCAAGTATGATTTCCCATTGTTACAACATTAACATTTAATGCTAATATTTCTTTATACATTTTTTCTGTAAGTCCCATTCCATCTGCTGCATTTTCTCCATTTACAATTACAAAATCTATATTTTTGTCCTTTATAACATAAGGTAATACATCTTTTAATTTTTGAAGTCCTGTTTTTCCAACAATATCTCCAACAGCTAAAACTCTCATATACACTCTCCTATCTTTAATTGCTTTGTATATTTTAACATAATAATATTTTTTTATCAATACACATAATCTTATAATATGAAAAAGAGGCAGCCATTTTCGGCATGCCTCTTTGCATTCAAACAAATTAATCCTTAATTACTACTGCATTGTATGGAGCTACAACATGCTTATTTGTTACCTCTTTAAGACTGAAGATAACATTTTTCATGGTGTAGTTTTCAACATAGATTTCGTTTGGAGTTCTGTTGATGATAAACGTAAAACCGCCTCTCCTGTAGATTGTTTTTGTTTCGTCAATCTCCAGAATTTTGAAATCAGTCCCAGAAAAGACATCACGATATTGTGTTCTAAATTCGCCCAATCTCTGGTAGAGCTCATAAGAACGATTATCGATGTTATCCCACGGGAAAGTCTTTCTGTTTGTAGGGTCTTTAAAACCAGTTACACCGGCCTCATCCCCTGCAAAAATAGACGGAAGTCCTGGAAGTGTGTATTGCAAAAACACAGCTAGTCCCTGAAGCTGATACGCAAGTTCACGTTTATCTGCCGGGAAACGATCGTTATCCACTTCCCAACGGCGGAATTTATCTGTATCGAAAAAAGCTCCGTTAAACCAGTATCCATCTTTTTCCATATCCCAAACATTCTCAAAATTCGTAGATTCCTTCATAAAGTCACCCACAAGAATATTGGGAATTCTCGGAATATCATGTGACGACAAGAAGATGGGAGATGCGCTAAGCGCCTGCTCCGGATACAACTTGCAGATTCCTTCAACAATGTCTTTGAAGTACCTGTAGTTGCCCCAACGAACATACCTATAAATCGCATTAGGAAATTGGTAGTTCATAACAGCATCCAGTTCGTCGCCATAGAAAAACTCTCTAAACTCTCCTGTAATGGCATTTTTCCAAACTTCGCCCAAAATGTATTTATCAAAGTTATTTCTGATAAACTTAAGCACAAAATCAGGCAAATTGTCCGCAACATCCAGCCGAATTCCGTCCATATACTTGCTATAAAGTTTGAGCCAACTCGCCAAATTAATAAAATAGTTGTTGCTAATTTTATTAAATTCAACCAAGTGGTCATACCCCCACCAGCAATGCGGGATAGTGTATTTTTCAACCCACGAATACATCTCAGGTTCTTCTTTAAGCAGTCTATTTCCAGAGCTGGAATGGTTAAACACCATGTCTACAATAAGCGAAATTCCCCGGCTATTCAACTTCTTGTGCAGTTCATCCAAGTCGTCCCAGATACCAACCAAATCATCGATTTTTTCATAATCGAGAGTATCGTACCGGTTAGAGGACGGACTCTGAAGAACAGGAGTTAAGTAAAGCACTGTAACACCAAGCTTGTCAAAATATCCTTCATCAACCTTTTGAATAATACCTCTCAGGTTTCCACCATAAAACTGATTGTTACGGTAGATTCCATCAGGATCTTTTTCCCACTTGGGGAAAGTGTTCCAGCTCACTACTCTATTTTTCAAATTTTCCGGAAGATTTACAGAGCAGAAAGTATCAACAAAAATCTGATACATAATTCCGCCTTTAATCCAACTCGGAGTTTCAAAATAAGAGTAAGAAGCGAAAAGCTCCCAAAAGGCATAGCTTTTGCCAGTTCCGATTACAGCACTATCGGTTTCATGGTCGTATTTAATCTCCTCCAAGTGACCATTGAGCTTGAGCTCAATATAAAAAGTGCGGTAACCAGGAGCTTTAAACGACATTTCACCAGTAAAGGTGCTGTATTCTTCTGTGGATTTTGACTCGTCGTACATCAAGTAGCATTTACCTTCTCCGCCAGGCATCTCGCCATTTCTGTTAAATATAGCCTTCACATCGTTAACATAGCCAAGGCTATTAGCCATCCGTAAACTGATGTGACATTTATCAGCCAATTTAACAGGCGAATCGTAATCGACAAAGATTTTTTTATTATCTTGCATTACTAATTCCTCCTTAATTAAAGTGGTTATAGTTTATTTTTGCAAGCTTGTGGCTATAGTTTATTACCATTTTATTCTTTTGTCAACAAATTTCGACATATTTACAAAAACAAAAAACGTATTACTATTTTTCAATAATAATACGTTTTTAATAATTATTTATTTCATACTTTTTATTCTTTCTATTGCTTCAATTGTATTTTCTCTTGTTCCGAATGCTGTTAATCTAAAATATCCTTCTCCACTTGGACCAAAACCTACACCTGGTGTTCCTACTACATTAATTTCATTTAATAGTTTGTCGAAAAATTCCCAAGAAGTTAATCCATCTGGAACTTTTAGCCAAATATATGGTGAGTTAACTCCTCCATATACAGTGTAACCAGCCTCTTCTAATCCTCTTTTTATAATTTTTGCATTTTCCTTGTAGTAATTTATGTTTTCTAAAATTTGTTTTCTTCCTTCATCGGAGTATGTTGCTTCTGCACCTCTTTGACTTATATAAGATGCCCCATTAAATTTTGTACATTGTCTTCTATCCCATAATGTATTTAATTCTACTTCTTCGCCATCTTTTGTATATGCTTTTACATTTTTTGGAACAACTACATAAGCACATCTTATTCCTGTAAATCCTGCTGTTTTTGAATAACTCTTGAATTCTATTGCAACATCTTTTGCACCTTCTATTTCATATATACTATGTGGTACATCTTCATCAGAAATAAATACTTCATAAGCTGCATCAAATAATATTATAGACTTATTTTCTCTTGCATAATCAACCCATTTTTTTAATTCTTTTCTAGTTAGTGCTGTTCCTGTTGGATTGTTTGGATAGCAAAGATAAATCATATCTACTTTTTCTTTTGGAAGCTCTGGTATAAAGTTATTTTCAGCTGTAACGGGTAAATAAACTATATTTTCATATTTCTTTGCTTCTTCATTATATTTTCCACTTCTTCCAGACATTACATTTGTGTCTAAATATACTGGATATACTGGATCTGCAATTGCTACTTTGTTATCTTGTGCAAACAAATCTACAATATTTCCACAATCAGAATTTATTCCATCTGATATAAATATTTCACTTATATCGATATCTATTCCTAACTTTTTGTAGTCATGCTCTTTAATTTTTTCTTTTAAGAAATCGTATCCTATTTCTGGACCATATCCCTTAAATGTTTCTGTACTTCCAAGTTCATCTACTGCTTTGTGCATTGCATCTAAAACAGCAGGAGCAACAGGTCTTGTTACATCTCCAACACCTAATTTAATAATTTTTGCTTCAGGGTGTTCCTTTGCATATTCAGCTACTTTTTTTACTATTGTTACAAATAAATAGCTATTTTGTAAGTTTAAAAAATTCTCGTTTACATTAATCATATTTTTTCCTCCATGGGAAACTTGTTTAAAAAATTAATAAATTATTATTTAATTTCTATATATTTATATCATTTTATTATATTTTTTTCAATAGCATACAATATAAAAAAGAACCAATATATATTCTCAAAATATATATTAGTCCTTATTTTTAACTACAATACCTACATAAAATGCTTCTTAATCCAACATCTATATCTATTTTTCCATTTTTAGAATTATAATCTAAATCTATAAGTGCATTTAATATTTCTCTTAATTCTCCATTTTTGAAATATGATGCTTGTTTTTTGTATTTTGTTACTAAAAATGTTTGATTTGGTCTTAAACTTAATGAATTTACTATATCTTTATTATTTTGAATTGCAATACTGCATAAATATATTTTTTTGAAATGATTATATAAAGTAATTAATATTTTTTGAAATGCTTCTTTTTGATAAATTAAATTATCTAAAACTTCTAAAGCTTTATCAATCTTTCTAATAGCCAAATTATCTGTAAGTTCAAATATAACACTATCAATTTGTTTTATTGATAAATTATTTACATCATTAATTGTTATTGTTCCACCCATTCCAGCATATTCTATAAGTTTTCTAATTTCATTTATTAAAATTTCAAGATTAGTTCCTGCAATTTCAACTAAATAATTTAAAGTAACTTCATCACAATTTACTTTATATAAATTACAAATTTGTTTTAACTTTTTTACTAATTGAATTGGTTTTAGTTCTTCTATATTACATACTAATCCATTTTTAGAGATTTCTTCAAATACTCCATTTTTATCTACTTCTGATTCCACAAATACAAGTACTACAGCCTCATTTATTGTATCCATATTATTTTTTATAAAATCTGTAATTTTTTCTTGAATTGGAGTTCCTGTTTTCTTTCTACCATCTTTTTTAAATAATCCTGAATTTTTTATTACTAATAAGCTTTTTATCGTATCCAAATGCAGGCATTTCTATATCTGAAATAAGATTATCAATATTAGACTCATCAAGTATTATATAATTTATTCCTAAAAGTAATTCCCCAAAATTCTTTTTTATTTTATTTACACATGTATCTATTAAATATTGTTCTCCACCATATAATAAATACATTGGTTTTAATTCTGTTTGTATACTTTTATTTAATGCATCATAAGATAAATCCATTACATCTGCCCCTTTCGCAAATATATTTATAGTATATCATAAGATTTAATTTTTGCAACAAAAAACCACTTCAAATAGAAGTGGTATATTTTTATTTTTTATCATCTAAATTTATAAAATGACTCACAAATCCAACAATTGCTGTTGAGTTTTGCTTTGCAATTTGTTTTGTGGCAGCTTTTCCACCAACAGTAACAGATGCAACTAATGCACTAAAAATGAACTGAATATTTGGGTCCATTCCATAATTTTCTGTAAGTTTTAAAGCTATCATGGCACTTATAGCACCACTAAGTACTCCACATATATCTCCTATAACGTCTGCACAAAAGTTTGAAACTTTAGCAGAGTTTCTAATCATTTTTATTGAAGTTTTTGCTCCCTTTATTTTTTTACTTGCTTGGGCATGAAAATCCTCTTCATTACCAACTGTAACAGCAACACCTATTAAATCAAATAAAATACCTATTGCTATAACTATAATTAATACAATAACACCTATCAACATATTTAAATTTGATATTACTGTATTTGATATAAATGAAAATGTAATTGATAATATAAATGTTACTATTGATATAAAAATTACCCAAGAATTACTATTTGTGCTCTTCGACTTGGGTTTTTCTGTTTTTTCTTGTTTTTCTTTCATTTGTTACTCCTAAAATAAAAAATGTGATTGGTAGGAGCTTGAGTAAATTTTACGGTTTAGGTCTAGCAGATTTTCTCAATTTTCCACTTTTCATTACTAAAAAGCCGTTTCCGCTTAAGGAAAATTCACACATAGTTAAATTTAGCTGTGTGTCGCCAGATCACCACTTAAGTCCGTACCTTAATCCCCATGCTCCCATGCTTACAATTCTAAGCAAACATTCTAGAAATTTTCTTTGAGTATCCTAGCCCGTTATTAGTCTCTTTTGCAGTAATAGTTTCATAACCAAATATAATAAAGTATTTGGCCGATATCTTATTATACTTTGCGGTTAATCCCAAACTACCACTCAAGACAAGTCATTACCACCATAAGCTATTGCTATATGGGTTTACCTATTCTGGATAAAACGAATAAGTCTCAACGGAAACAGGAATCACATATATGCCATTACATGCTATCCTACTTCCTTTACTCCTCAGGACCACGCAAAACTGGGCGTAATGCGCAGAGCTCTGAAAAACTTCGACTGATAACACTTATTTAGTAGATTTTTAGGCCCACCCTCATAACAGGAGTATACACTAGAATAATGCACCAATGATTTTTCTATTATAGCATTTTTTAATATTTTTAACAAACATTTTCTTGAATTCTTTTGAAAAATAAAAAGCCTCTAAGTTCATAAGCAAACTCAAAAGCTTTTCGTTTCTCTTTTTATCTCTTTTATTCTCGTTATATCTTTGTTTTTTGCATTGTTACGTTTTATAAATTACTCAACACTTTTTAATGATTCTATCATATCTATTTTCTTTAATGAGAAATATGTTATAAAGTTTATTATACTTGTAAATATTATTGTAATTAATCCTGCAAACACATAACTTTGAGGTAATACTGTTTTCTTAAATCTTAATATACCAATTTCACAAGTTCCTAAAATAAATGAATTTAATATATATCCGACAACTAATCCTAAAAGAATTCCTATAATTGTTAGTAAAACAATTTCTCTTGTTATATAATCATATACTTCTTTATCGTAAAATCCGAGTACCTTTATTGTTGCAAGTTCTCTAATTCTTTCACTAATATTAACATTAGATAAATTGTAAAGTACTATGAATGCAAGGAGTCCTGCTGATATTATTAAAACATAAACAACAAAGTTCATAGCACTTAATGTATCATCCATTATTCTCATTAAATAGCTTGTTAATGTAATTGATGCTATTTTTGAATTTAGTAATAATTCTTCAGATAAAACATCTTCTACATCTTCAGATAATTCGCTTGCATATTTTGCAAATATTACATTAGTTTCTGGCACTTCTCCATATAGCTTTTGATATAAATTATCTGTCATATATACATAATGAGAAATGTAATGTTCTGTAATGCCTAAAACTTTCACCTTTACATCTTCATCATCTGAATTTGCGATAGATATTTCATCTCCGATTTTTACATTTAATAATTGTGATAATTTATCTGTAATTATTACTCCATCATCATTTAATGATAATTTATTTCCTGTTTTTAAGTCTTTTAATCTTATAATTTGCTCTATTGTTTCTGTATTTTTAATAGACATTATTTGACATTCTTCTTTTAAATCATCATGTTTTACATCTTCTGCAAACATGTGAGATACAGTACATTTTTCTATTTGTTCATGTTTTTCTAAATCTTGTACTAAAGCTGTTTTTTCATCTTCTGTTAAAGTTGTTTTTAGAGCAATCATCATGTCATAATCATATATGTCCACATATTGAAAATCCATAATTCCAGAAATAGAATCTTTTAATCCGAATCCTGCAACAATTAATGCTGTACAACCACAGATTCCTATAACTGTCATTAAAAACTTTTTCTTATATCTAAACATATTTCTTATTGTTACTTTTTGAGTAAATGATAATCTGTTCCAAATAAATGGTATTTTCTCTAACAATACTCTTTTTCCTGGTTTTGGTGCTTTTGGACGCATCATTTCTGATGGTGTACTTTGAAGTTCTTTGCTTGCTGTATAAATTGTTGCACCAACTATGCATATACTAATTAATCCAACACCTACAAGTGTATAATATAAATTAAATTCAATTACTAGATCTGTAATATCGTACATCATTTGATACATGCTTATAATTACATAAGGGAAGAAATTTAGTCCAAATATTGCTCCTAAAATTCCACCTATAATTGATGCTAATAGCGAATAAATTATATATTTTGACATAATTTGAAACTTATTATATCCTAAAGCTTTTAGTGTTCCTATTTGCACTCTTTCTTCTTCAACCATTCTTGTCATTGTTGTTAAACTTATTAATATTGCAATTATAAAAAATACTATTGGAAAAACTTCTCCTATTTTTTTAACATTATCGCAATCTTGTGAATAACTATTAAATCCTAAATTATCGTATCTATCAAATATATACCATTTAGCATTTTCTATATCATTTAATTTTTCTCTTGCATCTATTAATTTATTTTCTGCATCTGCAATTTTTGTATTGAATTCTTCTTTCTTTTCTGTTAATTCTTTTTCTCCGTCTTCTAGTTCTTTTTTACCATTTTTTAGTTCTTTTTTTCCTTTTGCTATTTCTTTTTCTGCGTCTGCAAATTTTTGATTTGTTTTGTTTTTCTCATCTGCAAGTTTTGCTTTTGATGAATTTAATTCACTATATCCATTATTTATTTGGCTTTGACCATACAAAATATCGTTTTCAGCTTTTGCAAGTTCACTATTTATTGAATTTAATTGATTTTCTAGTTCCGCTTTTTGTATTTGACACTGTGTAATTCCTGCTATTATTTTATCTAAATTTTCTTGTGTAACTCCAGAACTAATTATATTTTGTTTTTGTGCCTCCAATGCTTGTTTTTGCATTGTTAACATCATAATTTCTTGTGCTAAAGCTTCTTTTTCTTCATCTGTAAGATTATTTATTCGTTCTAATCTTGTGTTTATAGTTGTAAGTCCAGCATCTATTTGAGAAAGACCTGCTAACCCTGCTTCAAGTTGTTTTTTCTGATTTTCTAACTCTGCATTAGTTGTATTTATTTGCGCAATTCCTGCGTTTATTTGGTCTATTCCAGCTTGTGCTTCTGATTTTTTAGATTCTAATAATGCTTTTCCATCGTCTAATTCTTTTTGTGATGTACTAAGTTTGCTTTCAGCTTCTTGTATTTGTTTTTCAGCATTTGCAAATTCTGTATTTGCTGTATTTTTACCATCTTGTAATTCTTTTTCTGCATCTTTTATTTTTTGTTCATTTTTTCTAATCTCTTCTTTACCATCTTGAATTTCTTTTTCGGCATCCGCTATTTTCTTTTCAGCATCTGCTTTTTCTTCATCAAATTCTTTTTGTGCGTCATCTAATTTTGTTGTTGCCTCTTGTATTAAACCATCATATCTTGCTTTTTCTCTTTCTGGTTTTATTGTTTCTAATTCTTTTGTTACACCTGCAACTAAATTATCATAATCCTCTTTTAATGTATTTTCTTGTTTTGCATTTTCTACAGTAATATCAATTTCTGTAAATATTTCTGAATCTATATTTTCTTTACTTCCATAAATAAAATAACCAACTTTTCCGGAACCAAGTGTTGTAGTTCCTCTATCTCTTGAAATATAAAGTGGACTTTTGGCAATACCTACTACCTTTAAATTTGTATTTTTAAATGTAGGATCTTCATCTTCTTCTAAATTTTCTGTAATTTGCAAAGTAGCTCCAATTTTTACACCTTTACTAACACTCATGTTATATTCTATAACACACTCATCTTGGTTTTGTGGAAGATTTCCTTCTACCAAATTTAAATTGTTAATTTCATTTTCATAAGTAATATATTTTACAACAGATTCTTCATCTTCAAACTTTACAAATACATCTTCACTATATATTCCAATTGCTTTATCTACACCTTTTAGGCTTGTGATTGCATTTACATCATCATCTGTTAGACCTAAAGTTGATACTAAACTTATATCATACATATTGTTTTTATCTAAATATGTATCTAAAGTTTTTTCCATATCTGGACTTGAAGCTCTTACTCCTGCAAAGAATCCGACTCCCATAAATGCCATTAAAAGTATTGATATAAATCTTCTATTTGTTTTTACTATTTGCTTTAAACTGTCTTTTAATAACGCCTTTTTCAACGCATTTTCTCCCTTTCGTTTAACTTTCCAAAGGTAATTATATAATTAATTTAAAAGATTGTAAATCTTTTATTAAACAGATTTCTTGATAAATATTTTATTTTTATAAGTTTCTTAATAATGTAAAAAAGCTTTGGAAAAATTCCAAAGCTTTTTTATTGTTTTACTATTGAAAAAATAACTTAGGCATGCATAGCACTATAATTATTTTTTGTTATTTTATAATTTTAGAGTTTTAAGTTCATCAAAATTGGTTATTGGCTAATTGTAACTGTGTCTGATACTTCCCCTAACACGCTAGATGGTAGAGTAACTACTGGACGAATTCCGACGATGTCTTAAACTAAATGGATTATTAGTAATATTTCCATCGTACCCTATTAACCATACACTATTATCATCTTCGTTAGAAGGTGAAGCAAACCAATAAGCTGGACATCCATCATATGTTTCTGCATGCGGAATATATAATCCACACTCATCTACTTTTGTTGTTGTATCTACAATTGAATTTTCATTTGTATTACTATATTTTTTTTCTATTTCCAATTGTCTTGACTTTGTTTCTGCATTTGTATTCCAACTTTCCACAAATTCTTTATACGTTGGAGTACCTGTAGCTATTGCTCCTTCTACTCCTTTAGCATATTCTTCCCAGCCTGTTGTTAATCCTGTTAATAATTTATCTCTACTTCCAGTTTGACTATTAGAATATACACAATATGTTGTTCTTCCCTCTAAATCAACTTTTTCTAATCCTGCATCTAGTGCTGCCTGTGGTATTGCTGTTTGTGGTAAAAAATCTGTTGTTATTATCTTTACATTTGTTCCATCATTACTAAATATTCTCCATTTATCTATTGTCACACCATTTACTACTACACTATAATTTATTTCTTTTCCGTAATCATTTCCTTTAACTATATCTACCAATCTTTGCGGATGCACTGTAATTGTTCCATCTGAATTTGTTGAAGTATGTGCCATTTTTCCATAAAATGTTTCATTTTCTGAACTTTGTATATATTCAATTTGTAATCCGAATTCTACACTAATTCCATCTTCTGGTAAAACTTCTGTTGAATTTTCTGGCCAAAATACTGTAAAGTGTATATTGCATTTTTCTCCTGCTTTTATTGTTGGATGATCTAGTGTTATTTGGTCTAATCCTTCTATTTTTATTATGTCATTTCCTTCTAATCCATTTGGAACTAAGTCATTTACTTTTGCAGATATTGAACCTTTATTTACTATATCTACTGAAAATTCTACTCCTGCTCCTGGGTATGCTAAATCTGCTACATTTACATTTAATGTATTTCCATCTGCTGATATTTTTGCACTTGTTACATTTGTTCCTTCTGCATCATCAGTTGCTAATCCTTCTGCTGTACTATCAGGCATTGTTACTCCTACTGCTTTTACTATTTCTGCATTTTCAAATTGTAGGTCAAATGTACCTTTTGCATTTGCTGTTCCTGATATTGTTAATGTATCAGAAAATGCTGCATAACCTACTGCTAATAATAACAACATTACTATTAATGCTACTATTACTACATTTTTGTTTGTTTTTGATTTTCTTGCCATATCTTGGCTCCTTTCTTTTTTATTTATATTTAAAATTTTAAAAACATAAAAAAATACTGTTGTCACCTTCTACATTTGGTAGATTTAATAACAACAGTAATAAAATTTATATTATCAATTAATTCAATATTTTCTATTAAATTATTTTCATTTAAATTTGTACATATATGCACAGCACTAAGGCTTTTTACATTTGTATTGAACATAACTTTCGCACACTCCATTTTTCTTGTGTTTATACTATTTTACATTATAGGTTTACATTTTACAATTTCTGCCAAATTACATTTGCAATACAAATTGGTTACATTTAATGTTCAAATATCGTATTGATTGAACATTTAGAATTTCATATAATTTCTTTAGAGAAACTAAGAAAAATATTACAAAAGGACAGCTCTTCAATAAAAAATAGTGGTCTGGTTGATTGGGGAAAATTTTTAATAAATCCCTATAATCTTGATAAATCCATATTAGAAAGAAATGAGGCTATAAAAATGGCAAAACAAAAATTAGATGAATTTAATAGTAAACAATATGAAGTTCGTATAGCAGAATTGCGTCACAAAGCAATTTTAGATAAAAATAATATGGAATACACTGGCTATGTTCGTGGTGAAAAAATTGGAATAAAAAAAGGAATAAAAAAAGGCGAAAAAGAAAATCAAATAAAAACTGCAAAAAAGATGTTGGATAAAAACTATCCTATAGAAGAAATCATTGATTTAACTGGACTTACTCAAGAAGAAATTGAAAATTTAAAGCCATAAAACAACATTCATATATACATACAAAAAGTCACTCATGACTTAATTTCATGAGTGACTTCTCTATATGTTTTGCAAATAACATTCTAAATTTTTATTTTAAAATTTCTTTTATAACATCATTATTTAATTCTACTTCTTTTTCTTCTCCAGTTGCCATGTTTTTGATTTTTGCAATGTTAGAATTTAATTCATTTTCACCTATAACAATTAAATTTTTAGCACCTATTTTATCAGCATATTTCATTTGAGATTTAAAGCTTCTTTCAAAAATATCTTTTTCTACAATAAAGCCATCTTTTCTTAAAGAATTTGTTAATTCTAAAGCTTTTTTATTCTCTAAACTTCCTACTGATAAAATATATAAATCAGGTTTTACTTCTTCTACTTCTGGATTATTTTCATTGTACATTTCCATAAGTCTTTCTACACCTATAGCAAATCCTACAGCTGGTGTTGAAGGTCCGCCAAATTCTTCAACTAAACCATCATATCTTCCACCACCTAAAACTGTTAATCCTGATTTTTCATCTATAAATTCAAATACTGTTTTTGTGTAATAATCTAATCCTCTAACTATTCCTGGATCTATTTCAAATTTTACATTTGCTGTAGTAAGCATTGATTTTACATTTTCAAAATGATCTTTACATTCATCACATAAGTAATCAATCATCATTGGAGCACCAACATTTAATTCTTTACATCTTTTTTCTTTGCAATCTAAAATTCTCATTGGATTTTTTTCAAATCTTGTTTTACAAGTATCACAATATTGATCTAAATTTTTTCCAATAAATTCTCTTAATACTTTTTGATATTCACTTCTACATTTTGGACATCCAATACTGTTTATAGTTAATTTTATATCTGGAATATTTAAAGCATCAAACATACTTTTTCCTAATAAAATAACTTCTACATCTGCTAAATAACTACCTGAGCCAATTAGTTCTACACCTATTTGATGAAATTCTCTAAGTCTTCCTTTTTGGACATTTTCATATCTGTACATTCCCATATTATACCAAAGTTTAACTGGGCTTGGCATACTTCCCATACCATTTTCTAAATATGCTCTAACAGTTCCTGCTGTTCCTTCTGGTCTTAATGTAATACTTCTTCCACCTTTATCATTAAAAGTGTACATTTCTTTTTGAACAACGTCTGTTGTTTCTCCTACACCTCTTTGAAATAATTCTGTATGTTCAAAAACAGGAACTCTTATTTCTTTAAAATTATAACTATCTAATAGTTTTTTTACTCTTTTTTCTAAGTCCTGCCATTTATAACTCTCTGTAGGCAAGATATCTTTTGTTCCCTTTGGTCTTTGTATCATAATTATTTCCCCCATTCTTTTATAATTCAATCTTATATTTTATTGCTTCTATAGCTTAGAAATCTTTCTCTCTTAATTCAATATATATATTTCTTTCATCTTGTATCATTGTAATTTTTCCATGTCCTGGATAAACTATAGTATCATCTGGAAGTGGCATTAATCTATCTGTAATTGATGTAATTAATTCTACAAAACTTCCTGTTGGTAAGTCTGTTCTTCCCCAAGTTCCAGAAAACATTGTATCTCCTGTAAATACTAATCCTTGTTTTTCTGAATATAAACATAATCCGCCTTTTGTATGTCCTGGTGTTGATATAACTTTAAATTCCATATTACCAATATGAATTAAATCTTCATCATCAACTCTTGAATCAGCTTCAAGTTCAGGAAGTTCCATATTAATATATTCTGCTAAATTAATATCTTTATTATATAATCCTTCACTATCAGGTCTACTAACTAAAATCTTTCCACCTTTAAGTTTCTTTAACTCTGAAATTCCACCAATATGGTCTGCATGACAATGAGTTAAAAATATATATTTTAAATCTGCACCTAATATATCTAATGTTTCTGCAATTTTTTCAGGTTCTCCACCTGGGTCTATAACCATTGCTTCTTTTGATTGTTCATCACATACAATGTATGCATTTGTTTTTAACCCCTTTTGAGGCGTTACTACTTGCAATCTTTTTAATATCATTTGTTTTCTTCCTTTCTAATTTTTAGAAAAATTTATCCACGTTTTCTGTTAACATCATATACACTCTCAATATTTCTAAAAGATGATATTAATTTATTTAACATCTCTTTATTTCCTACTTCAAGTAAAATATCAATTATAGCAATATTTTCTTTTGTTGTTTTTGTATTCATTCCTGTTATTTTAACTTTGTTATTTTCTACTTGTTTTATAATATCTTTTAATAAACCATTTCTGTCGTTTGCTAAAATTTCTATTTCAACTTTATAAGAACCGTTAACATCATCAAACCAGTAAACATCAATCATTCTGTTTTCTTCATTTAATAAATCTTTTACATTTACACAATCTGTACGATGGACTGAAACACCTCTACCTTTAGTAATGTATCCAACAATTTCATCTCCAGGTAATGGATTACAACATTTTGAAAGTTTTACTAAACAGTTATCAATTCCTTTTACAACAACACCTGTTTTTGAATTCTTTGGTCTAACTGGTTTTGCTTGTGCAAGTTCTTCGATTTTTTGTTCAAAATCTTCCTCTTCATGTTCTTTTCTGTATTCATCTAAAAGTCTTGCCATTAACTTGTTTACAGATATTCCACCAAATCCAATACTTGCATATAAATCATCTACTGTTGCAAATTTGTATCTATCCATAGCAAGTTGTAACCATTCTGGTCTTACAATATCTGAATATTTTATACCAAGTTTTTTAACTTCTTTTTCAATTAAATCTTTACCTTTTTCAATATTTTCTCCTCTTTGAGCTCTTTTAAACCATTGATTAATTCTAGATTTAGCTGAAGAACTTTTTACAAATTTTAACCAATCATGGCTTGGACCTTTAGATTGCTCTGATGTAATAATTTCTACTATATCCCCATTTCTAAGTGGAGTAATAATAGGCATCATTTTACTATTTATTTTACATCCAACCATTTTATGTCCAACTTGTTCATGTACACTATATGCAAAATCTATTGGTGTAGCACCTTTTGGTAAAACTTTTATCATACCCTTTGGTGTAAAAATATAAACTTCATCTTCAAATAATTCTTGTTTTAAAGTATTTAAGAATTCGTTTGGATTTTCTGTGTTTTTTTGCCACTCTAAAGTTTCACGAAGCCAAGCAAGCTTATCAGATGTAACAACAACAGATTTTTTTGTTCCCTGATTACTAGCCTCTTTGTAAGCCCAGTGAGCAGCGATACCAAATTCAGCAATTCTATGCATATCCCATGTACGAATTTGAACTTCAAAAGGTGTTCCTTTTGGTCCAATAATGTTGTATGTATAGATTGATACATGTTCTTTTTAGGAACAGCAATATAATCTTTAAATCTTCCTGGCATTGGTGTATACATTTCATGAACAATACCAAGAACTGCATAACAATCTTTTACATTATCAACAAGAATTCTTAATGCAAATAAATCATATATTTGGTCTAATGTTTTATTATCTCTTTGCATTTTTCTATAAATACTATATAAATGTTTTGCTCTTCCTGTAACTTCTGCTTTTATTCCCTGGTCTTTAATTTCGTTGTCTAAATCTTCTTGAATTTTATTTATAAATGTAAGTCTTTCTTCTCTTTTTCTATCTAATCCAGTAACAATTTCATGATATTCTTCTGGATGTAAATATTTAAAACTTAAATCTTCAAGTTCCCATTTTAAAGAATAAATACCAAGTCTATTTGCTAAGGGTGCATATAAATCTTGAGTTTCTTCTGCATTTGCAATTTGTCTATCACGAGTAAGATATTTTAATGTTCTCATATTATGAAGTCTATCTGCAAGTTTTATAAGAATAACTCTAATATCTTTTCCCATTGCTAAAAACATTTTTCTATAATTTTCAACTTGTTGTTCTTCTTTTGATGTATATCTTAATGTACCAAGTTTTGTAACACCTGCTACCATTTCAGCAATTGTACTTCCAAAATCTTTTACTAAATCTTCATGTGTTTTGGGTGTATCTTCAACAACATCATGAAGAAGTGCTGCACATAATGTTTCATCATCCATTCCAAGTTCAGCTAAAATATATGCAACATTAACTGGATGTATCATGTATGGTTCACCAGATTTTCTACATTGATCTCCATGGTTTTCATTTGCATAATCATAAGCTCTACTAATTAGTGCAACATCTGCATTTGGATAAGTTTCTAATTGTTTATTTATAATATCATCAATTGTTATTTCTTTTTTGTCTTCTACCATATCTAAAACCCCCTAGTTTATTAGTATGATCTTCTCAAATCTTTCATATTAATTTGCACGTTTTCTACTCCATTAAATGAGTTAATTTCTAGAACACCTATAACATCAATTTTATCTCCAAGTTGATATTCTTCTGAATATCGTCCCATATTAAATCCAATAGCATTTATTATAGTATTTCCATCTTTTAATGTTAATTTTAAATGTTTTCCTTCAGATAAAGCTCTAATAGAATCTATTTTTAAATTTTTATATATAAAAATTGGTGTTTTATTTGCTTCTCCAAATGGTTCTAAAAGATTTAAACTTTTTACACTTTCTAAAGATATATCTTTTAAGTTTATTTCTTTATCTATTTTTATAACTGGCACAATTTCTTCTGTATGTGCTTCTTCTGCTTTTTCTTCAAAAACTTTTCTAAATTCGTCAAACTTGTCTTTTTTCAAGACTAAGTCCAACAGCCATTTCATGACCACCATATTTTTCTAAATAATCACTTGTTGCACATAATGCTCCATGTAAATCAAAACCTGGTATACTTCTTCCTGAACCTTTTCCTATCTTCTCCTTCAAAACATATTAATATACTTGGTTTGAAATATAATTCTGTTATTTTTGAAGCAACAATTCCAATTACGCCATGATGCCAATTTTCTGAACCTATAACTATTGCATTATTTTTATCTAAATGTTCTTTTTCTATTTTGCCAACTGCTTCTTCAAAAATTCTTTTTTCTATATTTTGTCTTTCTTTATTATATTCATTTAATATATTTGTAATTCTATTTGCTTCTACTATATTTTCTGTTAAAAATAAATCTAATGCATCTCTTTCATGTCCCATTCTTCCACATGCATTTATACGAGGTGCAATTCCGAATGATACTGTGTTTGAGTTTACTTCTTTATAGCCAGCTACATTAAGCAAAGCTCTAACTCCCGGAGATCTTGTAACTTCAACTAGTTTTAATCCAAGTTTTGCAATAACTCTATTTTCATCTACTAGTGGTACAATATCTGAAATTGTACCTATTGCAACTATATCTAAATATTTTAGATATTCTTTTTCATCAAGTTTTAATTCCATTCCTATAGCTTGTATTAATTTAAATGCAACACCAACACCTGCTAAACTGTTAAATGGATATTTATTATCTTTTCTTTTACAATCTATTACAGCTAATGCATCTGGCAACTCATCTAATGGTTCATGATGATCTGTAACAATAACTTCCATTCCCAAACTATAAGCATATTTAACATCTTCTGTTCCAGAAATTCCACAATCTACAGTTATTATTAATTTATAACCTTCATCTGCAATTTTCTTTATTGCTTGTTTATTTAAACCATATCCTTCATTTAAACGGTTTGGTATGTATGCGCCAACATCAAGTCCTCTTTCTTTAAGGAACTTAGATAGTACTGTTATACTTGTAATTCCATCAACATCATAATCTCCATAAATAATAGTTTTTTCATTATTATTTATTGCTTTTATAATTCTATCTACTGCTTGTTTCATGTCTGGCATTAAATATGGATCATGAAAATCATTTCTTGTAGGATTTAAAAATAATTCTACATCTTTTTCTTCTATAATATTTCTGTTAACTAATACTGTTGCAAGTAATTCTGATATTTTAAATTTTTCTACAAGTTCTGCTACTTTTTCATCTTCTCCGTTTAAAAAACTCCCACTTTTTGTTCATCCTTTCCTCCTAAAATACAAAATTTCTACAATATTATATAACAAAAACTAAATAAAAGATACATTTTTGAGTAAAAAAATATATTTTATAATGCAAAAAAGGCATGCCGAAAGCACACCTTTTTTTCTATTTAATTTCAAATTCTGCAAAAACTTTTACATGTTCTTTTATATTATGATCATAAGTGTCTTTTACTAAACGATATTGTCCATTATCTAATTCTCCATAATATTGGCTCCAATCTATTTCTTGCCAACTACATCCACTTGTATCTTGAAGCAATCCTGCCTCATTCCATAATATATATTGAGTTTTCATTTTAGCATTTTGCCAATCGCCATTATCATTTTTTACTTCAATCATATAAGCATCTATCCAAGAATATTTAGTTTCGTTATTATCTATTATTTTTATAACCATACCTGTTTTAGATAAACTACCCTCTTGTATCTCAATAGAAACATTGCTTATATCATAATTATATACTTGTTCTGGTTCTTTCTCAGAAAACGGAGTAAAATTATCTTTTACTAAATTTTGGTCTGGTATATATCCTGAAACTGTGTTTTGAGGAATATCATCCATATCAATTTCTACCTCAGTTAAAACATCATTTACCATATCCCATTCCATAATTGTATGTGTATTTTTGCTTTTATTCTCATTATCTTGCACTATTTTGCTTTCATCAAAATTTGGTTCCTCAGCACTTATATTCGTATTTTCATTTTTAATCAAAAACATAATTGCAGTTATTGCTACTATTAATAAAATTAAAGCAACACCAATTTGCCAAACTTTTATTGTAAATTTTTTATCATCCATAAAAATCTCCTTTTCTAAGCTGATAATATCATTATTAACAAATTTCCACAATAGCATAATTTTTATCTTTATAAATAATACAATATAAAAATAAGAAAATACAAAATTTTGAGGGAAAAACCGAATTACAAATTCTTAATTCATAAAAAGAGGGATGTTCACGTTGCCTTGCATATATGGGCAAGAAGTGAAAGAGGCTCAATTTATGAATTTAGAATTTGTATGACAGTGGCCCGAAAATTTTGCATTTTTGAATTTTTCATATTGTATTTATTTAATAATTTACTAATATAGTATCTGATAACAAAAATAACATTATATATAAAAAAATAAAAAAAGATATATATAGCAAGATTTGCTACATATATCTTTTAAATTCCTATGTTTTCTTTTTTAGAAACAACTTTTTTTGTTGCTTATATTTCATTTTTATAACACGTCTTTAATTGCCTCTCCAATTATCTTATTCACATCAGCAATTAAAACATTAAATTTAACTTCTTTATCGAAGTATTCTTTAACCTCTTGATTTTGAACTAATATTTTGTAAAGTTCTTGCAATTTAGCCATTTTTTCTTCACTTTGTTGTTCTCCTTGCATAGCTAAAAGTTGTTCTTCATAACGAATTTTTTCAAACTCATCAATTTGTTCTTTTAGTTTAGGCTCTTGCATAATTCTTTGTTTTACTTCTTTATAATCTTTATACTCATTTGAATTTTTTATCGCTTGTGCTAAATTATTTACTTCATCATAAACATTCATTGTTCAACATCCTTTCTAATAATAAATCATATAATCAATCTCTGGAAAAATATCATCCTTATCAAAAACATCTAGCAAATATTCCGCATCGATTTTATCCCTTTTAATTTGATAATACAATTTTGTAAATCTTCCAATATGGTCTTTTATTGCTTTGTGAGCATATTCAACCATAGTACCATTAGTTATTATAAATAACCAACAACTTGTTTGAGCCATTAGAAGTTCTCTAGCACATTGATTTAATGCTTGTCTTCTTAATGTATCTCCTTCATTTGGATAATTCTAAGCTAAGTTCACACATTCTATCTGCTGCCTTATGTAAATGACGATGTGCATAATCATTTGTTGGATTTAACCACACTTCACTATATCCATTTGCTCCCCAACTTGAGCGGCATGGAGTTGATACTTGCATTTGTGGATATTTATCTATATATTCTCCTGGTGTAATTAATTCAAAATTACATTCATCATAATAAATTTTCTTAAATAATATATAAAGCCAATATGGTCCTTCATACCACCAATGTCCATAAAGTTCTGCATCATAAGGACATGTAATAATTGGTGGAACATCCATAGTACTTGCTAAATGTTCTATTTGAGCATTTCTACAATCCATGAAATGTCCTGCTTGTCTTTCAGCTGTATCTTTTGCCCATTGTACATCATAATAATCTTTTTGGCAGTCTTTTCCAGTAATTCTGTAATATTTTATTCCTGTATTTACTCTTGCGCCATTACATGCAATATATGGTTTTATATATTCATAATCACAATCATATCCTATATCTCTATAAAATTCTCTATAATTGTAATCTCCTGGATATCCATTTATTGAACTCCATACTTGTCTTGAGGATTCTAAATCTCTTGCAAATGCTACTACTCCTCCATGTGAAACTATTGGTGCATAAGTTCCATAAACAGGAGTTGGATCTGCATATAAAACTCCATGTGTTTCAACTATTGTATACTGAATTCCAAATTCTTTTAAATATTTATCTACTTCTGGAATATATCCACATTCTGGAAGCCAAATTCCTCTTGGTTTTCTTCCAAAGTATTTTTCATAAGTTTGAACTCCAACTGCAATTTGAGCTCTAACTGCTTTCTCATTAACATATAAAATTGGAAAATATCCATGTGTTGCTCCACATGTAATAATTTCCAAAAATCCTGCATCTTGAAAATGTTTAAATCCTTTAATTAAATCGCAATTATAAATATCTTTAAATACATGTAAATCGTTTTTGTATCTGTCTAAATAATAATGTGATAATCTATTTAATCTTTCGTCATATACTGTTCTTTTAACTTCTTTTTCGCATAATTCTATATGTTTATTTAAATATTTTATATATCTTTCTTGTAATAATTTGCTATCTAACATGCTAAGTAATGTAGGTGTCATTGTCATTGTTAATCTAAAATTAACATGTTCTTCTTCTAATTTTTGAAAGTTTAAAAGTAATGGTATATATGTTTCTGAAATAGCTTCAAAAAGCCATTCTTCTTCCAAATAAGTATCACATTCTGGATGATGTATATAAGGAAGATGTGCATGTAAAACAAAATTTACATATCCTTTTACATTTTTCATTTATATTTTTCCTTTCGATTCTCTTTCCATGAAATGTTTTTATTTAAAACTTGAACTACTAAATCCTGAAGAAGGATTTGACATATCAAACATTCCATCAGCAAGTTCATCTTTATAAGCATTTTCATAAAATTCTTTAACATCATAATTATTTCCTAAAGAATCTTTAAAGCTTCTTAATTCTCTTGATGTTTCTTCATTTGTTTTTACATTTCTAAAAGTAATAAAATTTGGCATACTTTCAAATAGTACATGATCATTTGGAGCTTCCATTTTATTTGAATTTGCAAATGGTAAATAATCTGTTTGAAGAATTATTTGTTTTGCTCAAATTCTACTAAATTTACTATTTCTGGTTTATTTCTAAATTTTCTTCCTAATTGTATAGTATATTTTGTTTTTGGATCTTGTATATCTATATACCAACTATTTGCAAAATCATTTACAGCAATTTCTCTTACATATTTTTTATCTTCATTATATAATAATAATACTGGATAAGTTTTATAAAAGAAATCTTCTCCAAATGCTTTTAAATATTTTTCTCTATCACTATCTGAAATATCCCAATATACAAATAATTTTTTTGGAGTTTGTGCAAGTACTTTTACTACTGTTTCATTATATCTATAAGGTAAATCGTAGTATTCAAGCATATATTTTGGCTTTTCTGGTTCTTCTGTTTTTTCTTCATTTTCATTACTTGAATCTTTTTCTTTTTTCTCTAAAATTTCTTTTTTTGCTTCTTGTTGCATTTGAGCGATTTTAGCTAAAAAGCTTTTAATTTTGTCGATTACTGTTTCTTCATCAACTTCATTTTTAACTACATCTTCATTTCCTTTAGTTTCGACATTTTCTTTTGATTCTGCTTTTGCTGTAGTTTTAGAATTTACCTTAAGTTCGTTTTCCGAATCAGTAAGAACTTTATCTATTTTTGTTTCAACTTCTATATTGTTATTTTCTAGTTTTTCCAAAAACTCTTCCTTCTTTGGCATTTCTATTTTTTCTCCTCCTTAGTAATATTTGTATATCAGTTATGTATCTTTTTACCTCAATAATATAGTTATTATATATATAATATTTTCAAACTTCAATAGCTTTTTCGGCTTTTTTTTCTTTTATCAAAAATGTAACCAAAATGTAACACATTTTGTAGAATTTTTTTGTCAAAATCTGTTTACATTTAAATACATTTTATATACAATATATTAAGAATTTGAACAAAGGAGTAGTTTGAGTAAATGAAAATTTTAATGCTATCATGGGAATACCCACCAAGAGTTGTTGGAGGAATCGCTAGAGTTGTACATGATTTATCACATAAATTAGTTACAGAAGGTCACGATGTAACTGTTGTAACTTATAGAGATGGCAATGTTCCTTACATTGAAGATGATGACGGTGTTATGGTATACAGAGTAGACAATTTTATGATTTCATCAAATAATTTCATAGATTGGATTATGCAACTTAACTTCAATATGATAGCAAAAGCTGGAGAAATTATTGCAGAACAAGGAAGTTTTGATGTTATACATGCACATGACTGGTTAACAGCTTATGCTGGAAAAACATTAAAAACAGCTTACAATATTCCCCTAGTTTCTACAATTCATGCTACTGAAGCTGGTAGAAATAGTGGTATTCATGGAGAAATGCAAAAATATATTAATGATACAGAATGGATGCTTACTTATGAATCTTCTGAAGTAATCGTAAATAGTAACTACATGAGAAATGAACTTCAAAGATTATTTGGTCTACCTTATGAAAAAATCAATGTTATACCTAATGGTGTAAATTTAAATATGTATAATGGAATCGAAAAAGATTATGACTTTAGAAGAAAATATGCTATGGACAATGAAAAAATTATATTATTCATGGGTCGTTTAGTTTATGAAAAAGGAATTCCTACTCTTATATCTGCTATGCCTAAAATTTTATCACATTATCATGATGCAAAACTTCTTATTGCAGGTAAAGGTGGTATGATAGATGAGTTAAGAGCTCAAGTAAATGCAATGGGACTTGGAAATAAAGTTTACTTTACTGGATATCTTGGTTCAAAAGATGTTCAAAAAATGTACAAATGTGCAGATGTAGCTGTATTCCCTAGTACTTATGAACCATTTGGAATTGTTGCTTTAGAAGCAATGCTTTCTGGAACTCCTGTTGTTGTATCAGATGTTGGTGGTTTAAATGAAATAGTTGATCATGGAATTAATGGAATGAAAAGTTATGCTGGAAATGCAAATTCACTTGCTGATTCAATTCTTTCTTTACTATTTGATCAAAAACTTTGTGATACAGTTACAAAAAATGCAGTATCAAAAGTAAAAGATGAATATAACTGGACAAAAATTACTAAAAATACTCACTTCGCTTATGAAAAAGCAATTGCAGAAACTGTTGCAAACAAACAAGCAAAACAAATTGCTCAAGAAGAAGCTCAAAAACAAATCAAAAAATCAAACGAAATTACAAATTTACTTTCATTCAAAAAATCTCGTCAAGCTTATGCATAATTATAAAGCAACTTGAATTCTCAAGTTGCTTTTTTGATGCAAAATATTTAGAATAATACCAAGTACTTTCTTGCATAAAAATCACAAGAGGCGGAATATGAATTCCGCCTCTTGCTTTTTCAGATATTTATCTGTGCATTTTTTTGTGTTTTAATCCCGATCAATGAGATTTCTGTATTCATCAACAGTTATAATATGGATACCTGCCTCTTCCAGAATTTCCAAAACCTCATCCTCATCTTCTGCGATTTCATCGTATGAGTCTTTCCATGAGATTTCCACCTGGTAAGAATCTTGTCCGTACAAATCATAGCCTGCTTTCTCAAGAACGCACTGTGTAGCCTGGGACATATTGCCATCAAAATAGCAGGATGTTTTACCATCTTCCATCGCATTTTTAATGGCCTGAATTACAACAGGAAGCTCCTCCATAAGTTTCAATCTAACAACCTCCCTTGCTACAACTTCAGCAGACAAAATTTTGATTGGTTTATCGTAGTTCTTTTTTTCCACAGTAGCCATGTTGTCCTCCTTTTTTAGATATCGTATAGGCCTGTTTTAGCAAACTTTAGATATAAAACACCTCCATAATTTAAATATGCCACATTATATCATGATTTACATAAAATTTCAACATCATCAAACCAAACTTAGTCTTTCCATTTAATGTACAAAAAATCATATACTTAAAATAAGTATATGATTTTCTATAACTATATAAATATAAAACTTAATCCATATAATATTAACATGTGTACTGGATAAAACCAATAAAAGAAATATTTTATTTTTCTCCCTTGCTCACCATTATATAAAATTATTGGAATTATTGGTACGCAATATGCTATAAAATATTTTATGATTGGAATACTTAAATACGTAATATTTAAAGTATAAAAATAAAACAATACTAAACAAATATACGCTAAGCTTTTCAAAAATTTATCATCCTTAAAAATATATAAAATTAGCATCATTGTAATTCCAAACCAGCCATAATCTACATTTATGAAATTTCCAAGTAAGATTAAAGCTATACAAATTGGAATTGATACATATTTCTTTTCTAATTTATCATATATAGTAATACATAAAAGTCCAAATAATAATGTGAACATTATATTTAGCATCTTCCACTCACCAACTAATGTTCTAAATAACATAAATGGTATTTGTGAAATAATAGCAAATACCAATAATCTTTTATAATATTTCTTTAAATCACTAGTGTGAACATATCCTTCTACAAGTAAAAATGCAAATAATGGATATGAAATTCTTCCTAAATAAAGTGTTATTTCATTATCTAAAACTGGAACTGCATATTTTACATGATCTAATATCATTGTAAAACATGCAATTATTTTTATTAAGAAACTAGTCATTTATTTTCTCCTAATTTAGTAATTCCTTTACAACTTCATTTATTGTTCTTCCATCTGCTCCAGCACCTATTCTAGCTTTTGCTTCTTTCATAACAGGTCCCATATCTTTCATAGATGTAGCACCTAAATCACTAATTACTTTTTCTATTTCTACTTTGATTTCTTCTTTGCTTAACTGTTTTGGCAAATATTCTTGTAATATTGCAATCTCTTGATTTGTTTGGTCTATTAAATCCTGTCTTCCGCCTTTTTCAAAATCGCTAAGCGCATCTTTTTTACCTTTTACTTCTTTTGCAATTATTTCAATTATTTTTTCATCTTCTACAGTTATACCTTTATCTTTTTCAATTTGTAAAATTGCAGCTCTTACCATTTGAACTGTATTTTTCTTGATTTCATTTTTTTCTTTCATTGCATTTTTTAAATCATCCATTAATTTTTCTTTTAACATATCTATCTACCTTCTTTCTTTTCTTACTTTACTATAAATTTAAAATTTTATCAATACTATATTTAAAATGTTATTAAATCAAGATAACTAAAAACTGAAACTTCAACTATTCTTTCTAAAAGTTCTTTGTATTCTTTTATTCTAAAATTAACAAAACCTTCTAAAACAATTTTTTTATTTTCTACTAAATAATCTTTTATTAGATTTTTTAGAATATCATTTTTATGTCCTATTTTCTCATCTGGTAAATCTAAAACTTTTTTAGTAATTTCATATATATAGCATCTTTCAATACTACTTAAATAAAAATAATTCTTTTCAACAGTTCTTCTTATAAAATCATCCTCAAAAAATTTTTCTATACATTTTTTTATAATTATACTAATAATTTCATAAAATTCATCAATATATTCTTTTTCAGGATAATGTATTATTAAATTATCAAACGTTTTAAATCTATAATTGGAGATATAAATATTCATAGGCAATTTTTCAAATTGCTCTATTAAAAATTCAATTTTTTCTTCACTAACAGTTTTTATACAAACACTTTTCAAATTAAATACCTCTACCTTTATTTACTAAAATATATTATTCATATTTTTCCATTTTGTGTTTATATTATTCAAAAAAGGAAGTTAATTTTTACATTAACTTCCTCTTATTTAACTCTTTTTATTTATCTTCTTTTGGTGGATTATCTAATACGAAATCAGCACTTGTTACTGTTCCATCTAATTCAACAATCATACAAGTTTTCCAGCTTCTTGTAAGCTTTCCTGCATAACTTCCTGTACTATGTTCATATTTTACTGTAACAGCTGTTCTATCCTCATTATATACAAGATCTCTTATACTATGTGTGTAAAATCTTGAATCATCTTCATTTATTACTATCATTGCTAATTTTTTTGTTTCAAAATAATCTTCATTATAACGTTCTTTTAATGAATAATGTTGAAAATTAATAACTAAATCATCATCTAAACGTGCTTTAGAAATAAATCTTTTTAAAGACTTGTAATCTTCAACTAATGTTGGATCAACTAATTCTGACCCTTCTACTGTACCATATTCAATTTCTACTTTTTTATTCATTTGTGAATAAACGATAAATCCAATAATTGCAAGTATTATTACTACTACAATTATAACTTCTGCACTTAATCCTTTTTTCTCTTGCATAATTTTACCTCTCAAAATTAATATATAAAAATTTTATCCTAAAAGGTAAAAAAATGCAATACATAAAAATCAAATTTTATAAACTCATATTTATTCCTTCAGAAACAATTGTTGTCATATTTTCAATTAAACTATCTATTTCTTTTGGTGTAACTATAAAATTAAAATTGTTTAATTTCATTTTATCTACAATTTCATCTTCTGAAATTGTAACATCACATACTTTTAATGTATCTATAACAATAGTTGCTGCATCTAATACTGTTGGAATCCCAACACCTATAACTGGAACTCCTAGTGTATCTTTTGAAAGTTCAGCTTGTCTATTTCCAACTCCTCCTCCTGGTACAATTCCTGTATCTGAAATTTGAATAGATTTATTTATTCTATCAATATTCTTTGAGCATAAACTATCTATTGCGATAACAAGTTTAGGTTTTATGTTGTCAACTATTCCTTTTACAATTTCTACTGTTTCAATTCCAGTTGTTCCAAGTACTCCTGGTGTAATTGCACTAACAGATCTTGTATTTCTATCTATTGCATTTGGCAAATATATTTTTATATGTCTTGTTATTTCAATATTTTGAACAACTTTTGAACCTAGTGAATCTGGTGTTGAATATAAATTTCCAAGTCCTACTATAAGAATTTCCTCATTTGGCTTTATGTGTTTATCTATAATTGCTCTTAATTCTTTTGAAAATACTTCTATAATCTTGTTTTCTTTTTCTTCTGTAATATTATGAATTTTCTTTATATCTATAGTTATATAATTTCCTCTTTTTCTTTGCAGAGCTTGCTCTCCTTCAGAATTTGTTATTTTTACTCTAGTAATGTTCATATCTTCTACTTTTTCTTCTTCGCACTCAACACCTTTAATCTCATCTTCCAACTTATTGGCATTTCTATATAAATCACGTCTTTCGACTGCCATATCTGTTCTAAAAAACATACTACTTTACCTCCAATTAATTTTATTGTTATTTTTAACTTTTTTAGCAAAAATATACATAAAACAATTGTAGATAATATATTTTAAACACTTGGTTTATAAAGAACAAAAGAGCCTATGCAAAATGCATAAGCTCTATATATTATTTTACTATTCTTCCCAGTTGTGGAATACTTCTAAAACATCATCTAAATCTTCAAGGTTATCAACTAATCTTTGCATTTTTTCAGAAGCACTTTCGTCTAAAGAAACATAAGTACTTGGTACCATTTGAACTCCAGCTTCTAAAAATGTAATATTATTTTTTGATAATTCCTCTGTAACTTGTGTAAAATCTGATGGAGCAGTTGTAACTTCATAAACTTCTTCCTCACTTGAAAAATCTTCTGCACCAGCTTCTACAGCAAGCATCATTAAATCATCTTCTGATAATGGGCATCCTTCTTTTTCTATAACAATTACACCTTTTTTTTCAAACATATAAGATACACAACCATTTGTACCTAAACTTCCACCTGATTTACTAAATACGTGTCTTACATCTGCTGCTGTTCTATTTTTATTATCTGTTGAAGCATTTACTATAATTGCAACTCCATTTGGTCCATATCCTTCATATGTAATTTCTTCATAAGATTCGTTGCTTCCAGCTCCAGAAGCTTTTTTTATAGCATTATTTATTGTATCATTAGGCATGTTATTTGCTTTACATTTTGCTATAACATCTTTTAATTTTGAATTACCAGCAGGATCAGGTCCACCTTGTTTTACAGCTATTAATAATTCTCTTCCTAATTTTGTAAATATTTTTCCTCTTGCTGCATCAGCTTTTCCTTTTTTTGCTTGAATATTATGCCATTTACTATGTCCTGACATGATTAATTCCTCCTTTATTTTCTTCAAATTATAAATATGCTTGATTATATCACATTTAATAAAATTTGTGTAGTGCTAATTTATAATTATTTTATTGTTTTTTTCATTTGGAACTGGCAAAATTACTGTTATAGTAGTTCCTTTATCTTTTTTACTTTCAATTTTAATTTTTCCGTTAGATAATTCTATTATTCTTTTTACAATTGCTAAGCCAAGCCCACTTCCTTCTCCAGAGTGTGATTTATCTACTTGATAAAATCTTTCAAATATATTTTCAATTTCATCTTCTTGCATTCCAATACCATAATCTCTTATAACAACATTTATTTCATCATTTACTACTGCTGTTTTTACATCTATTTTTCCATTTTGTTTTGAAAATTTAATTGCATTTTCTAATAAATTTATCCAAACTTGAAATATTAATTCTTCATCTCCATAAAATACGCATTCTTGTAAATTAACATTTATTTTCAAATTTTTAGCGGACCATTTAGAATCTAACAAAACAATTGCCTTTCGTAATTGCTCTGCAACTTGAACTTCTTGAACATTTATAATTCTATCTTGATTATGCAATTTTGAAAGTTTAAGCATTTTTCCAGTCAAATTTATAAGACGTTCAGATTCTTCTATAATAATATTTGTATATTCTTCTCTTTCATTATCTGACAAATTTTTATCTTTTAATAATTTAGCAAAACCTTCTATTGAGGATATGGGTGTTTTTATTTCATGTGATACATTGTTTATGAATTCTTTTTGCAAATTTTCTGTACTTTTTAAACCTTTAGTCATCTTATTAAAATTTTCTGTTAATTCTCCGATTTCATCTTCTCTTTTAGTTTCAAGTTCTATATCATAATCTCCGAGATGTTACTTTTTTTGTCGCTTCATTTAATTGTGTAATTGGTTGTAACATTGTTTTTGTATTAATTTTCATTAAAATTCCACTAATTAAAATTATATTTAGTATAGTAAATAATGCACCTTTTTGTATAATATAAAATATTCCACCAGCAAATCCCATATTAATTGGCGGTTTCACAAATATATGAAACTCTAAAAATGTCAAAAGAATTACTAGTAAAACTGATATTATTAAGCTTTTTACAATTGCTCTTTGTATTGATTTTTTTCTACCAAAAAGTTTTTCAAACATTTAACTTTCTCCTTTTATAACAGACTTATATCCAATTCCTCTTACTGTAACTATTTCAAACTCATCAACATCACTTAGTTTCTCTCTAATTCTTTTTATATGAACATCTACTGTTCTAAACTCTGATTCATTTTCTAAACCCCAAATTTCTTCTATTAAATCTTGACGTGTAAAAATGGTATTTGGAGTTCCTAATAATTTATATAATAAATAAAATTCTTTTTGCGCAAGTTGATAAATTTTCTCACCTTTTTTTACAGATAATTGGTTATAATCTAAAACCAACTTTCCAATTTGTATTTTCTTTTCATTAACCCTATTTGACCTTTTAAGCAGTGCCTTTACTCTTAAAATAAGTTCTTCTATATCTATTGGTTTTACCATATAATCATCTGCACCTGCTAAAAATCCTTCTTTTTTATCTTCTAAAGTACTTTTTGCTGTAATAACTAAAATTGGAACATTATATTTTGAAGTTCTTAATTCTTTTGTAAGTTCATATCCATCCATTTCTGGCATCATAACATCTGTTACAATTAAATCTATATAATTAGTATCCATTATATCTAATGCATCTAAACCATTTGTTGCTTCAAAAGTTTGATAATTTTCCCTTTTCAAACATGTTGTTACCAATTTTCTCAAATTTTTATCATCTTCAACTACTAAAATATTAAACATAATCCACACCTTTTATTTTTTCTTTATAATATCAGAAAATTTCTTAAAAATCTATACTAAAAAAGGAAGTCAATATTCTAAAGAACATTGACCTCTATTTAAAATTTGTTATTACTAGAATATTTCTTTTACATTTTTCATAAATATAACATCTTCAATTATATCCATTACTGAATATGCGATTAACATAGCTCCAATAGTTACTATTACAGCTCCAGAATTTAATGTTACATATAATCCTGCAATAAACATCATTATTGCTAAAATTAAACTAGCAATCCAAACTGACCCCATATTTAAATTTTTTAATGTAACAGATAAATTCATTCTCATAAATGCACTATATATAATCCATATTCCTATTATAACTCTAAAAATAGAAACTATTGCATTACCAAAAGCAATTGTAACAAATCCAATTACAATAGCCATTAACCCATATACTAAATCATAATTGTATAAATTATATTTTCCATTTGCTCTATAGTAATTAAAACATTTTACAATACCTGCCAAAATAAATATTGTTCCTAATATGTATGAAATTACAGTAACTGTTCCTTCTGGTTTCCATATTAATATTGCTCCAAGTATTGCAAATACTACAGATTCTAATATAGAAATCCATCCACTTTTCTTAAAAATTTTTTCAATATCCATTTTTAAAATCCCCCTAAAATTTATCTATTTAACTTTGCCTTATTATATATTACAAAAATGAACTGATTATGAACAAAAAGCAAGAGCCCAGGATTACTCCCAGGCTCTTGCTTTTTTCTTATTTACTTACAAAACATAGCCTCAATTTCAGGCATAATATTTTTTCCTCTGGACAGGATACCAACATATACGTGCAAATCCATAGCGTCTTGGCTAATGCGATATTCATAGGTAAGATTAAATCTTGTGTCAAAAATAATGAACACAAGCATCTTACTGGCAGTTTCTTTTCTCCGCTTTTTCAAAGTTTCAAGCCACTCATCAAAAATATTCTTTTCCGGAATATCATACAGCTGAAGATAACTTGAACCCACCTTATTTCCATTGTAATTGTACCATTTTTGACCATTGGAAATAATTTGCTCAATGGTCATTTTATGGATAGGTGTAAGGCAAAGGCTAATTTTCTCGAGGTAATCGTAATCGAGGCCAAACTTTTCCGAAAGATTTTTGGCATCTTCAACCTCTTCTTGAATTGCCTTGCTGCTTCTAAAAGCTGTGGTATCAACCATCATGGATACGATTATCATTTTTGCATCTTCTACGCTTATCGGATATCCGACTTCCTGCATAAGCTCAAAAATGAGATACGCAGTTGCACAGGAATTTCTGCTGTAGATAAATTCGTAATCCTTTGTCTGATTTGTAGGATGGTGATCCACACAAGCAACCACATGACCTTTGTGTACAGTTTCATAGTGGTCAAGCAGAAGCAAAGCTCTATCATCGTTTTCGCTTACATTCTCCCACTTGTTCATATCGATACCGAAAATCTCTTCTACAATTTCGAATGTATCGTCTTTTTTGACTTTTTCAAGGATTGTAAATTCGTTCTCAATCCCCAAAAAGTTCAAAAGCCGTGACATAAGAATTCCAGAAAGAACAGCATCAACATCGATATTGTCATGTCCCAAAATGGTAATATGCTTTCCTTTCAAAGCCTGAATTAGGCTTTCAGCCCGTTTCTTTTCCATAACGCTCTCCTTATTATTGATTTTGAATAAGCTTGGGATATGCCTTCAGAATTTCGATAGCCTTTTCAAGCATCTCATACTGCTGATAAGCGAACCTACCTGTTATTCCTCTGGCAATTGCATCATTCAATTCATAGAACTTCACATCAGTTACAGTAGGATCGGAGCAATTGAGTACCTCTTGATATTTGCTGAGGTCATCTTCAATAAATACTCCAAAGCACTGTGAAGAACCGCCACGCGAACCCGCCAATTTAGGATCCTCGGAACTGTAAATTCCAACAATGTAGAGTTGCTCCAAATTGGAACCAGGAACATTTTGAAATCTTACAATAGCAGGTTCAAGAGAATTGTCTACAACTTTCATCTCAAAACCTGTTACGTTTTTGCAAGTTCTTGCTACCGCCTGAATTGGCGTTTCAAACTTTTGGATTTCACTTCCGGGAAGTCCCAAATATCCTTGGAAATCTACCTTCGTGTTAGAACGGTTGCCGAGTATAACATAAAGCTTGCCGTCCTCAGTATTTCTTACAATAAATACCAAGTCAACAGTTTGCCTTCCAGGAACAAATTTAATTCCCTGATTTCTACTTGCAGCAATGATTTCTTTAAATGTGTATTTAAAGAGAATTGGCTTTACTTCATCAGGAATCAATTTGTCCAGTTCCTCATAATTTCCTTCGATTATCAGCTTACGAATATCTGTAGCATGATAAGGAAAATCAGAGGTATCTTCCGGATTTACCATTTCTGCTCCAAGGCTCTCGCCCTTTTGCTCAAGTACATCGAGAATGTCTTCTTTGTTACCTGTGAGAAAATGCGTAACACCATACTTCCTGCATGCTTCTTTGACGTTCGAAATCCATTCCTCGAATGTTTCAGTATCTTCGAGATTTATGATTTCGAATTGCTCTTCGGAAATACCTGCTCTTTTGTACACTGCTCTTACCATTTTTTCTCTTTCAGAAGCAGGGATACAATTTCTGTCATTTCCGTTTTCATAGCAGGAGCCAATCATTACGATCATTTTTCCACGCCGTGCCCAGTCAATAAGAAATTGTTTGTGCCCATTGTGCAAAGGCATGAGCCTTGCAACTGTGGCAGAAACTATCTGTTTTTCGGGTTTCTTTTGAACTGTATCATTTGCTACCATATTCAAATTCACTCCTTTTCCTCAAAAATTCATTTCTTATTTTGTCGCATTTAATATTATAACACGAATTAGCCTATTTTTCAAGGTTTTTAGCTTTCTAATTGATTTCTAATATATTCTAATTCTTTTATACCTTCACTTTGCTCTTTTATTATTTCCTTTGCTATTTCCTCTAATCTAGGGTCTATTCTATATTTTAATAAATTTTCACACATTTTAACTGCACCTTCATGATGTGGAATCATTTCATTTGTAAAATCTAAATTTATATTATTACTTCTATAAGAATTTCTCATTCTACATATCATTGTTCTTGTTATATTAAAATATGATTTTTCGTATAATGTTACATCTCTTCTTGTACTTGAATATCCATTTGTTGTCATTGCAACTTCTCTCATATTCGCAATTCCTTGTGTTTGCGTACTTATTATGTTTCTAGCTATTTTTTCTAGTTCTATATTATCTGTAAATCTTAACAAATTTTCACACATATATATTGCTGCTTGATGATGTGGTATCATCGCTCTAATAAAATTTATTGTTATATTATCTGTAATCGGAGCATTTAGCATTTTGTCTTCCATTGTATTTAATATTTGATAAAATGCATATAAATATTTTCTTGCATCACTTGTTTGATTGCAATTCATAAAATAAATCACATCCTTTAAATAGTTTGCTCTATATATAATATAAAATTTATAAAAATAAGTTACAAAAAAAGACTGCTAAAAAGCAGTCTTTTTTTAAGTTAACATATTCTAATGAAGTTAAGTATTTGTAAAAACAAATACTTAACAACTGAACCTGTAACAGCTAAAATCTTAACAGGTTCAGTTATTCGAGTTCAAATGCTCCTGTATATAATTGATAATATGTTCCTTTATTTGCAATTAGTTCATCATGATTTCCTCTTTCAATAATTCGTCCATGGTCAAGTACCATAATTGCTTTTGAATTTCTAACAGTTGATAATCTATGTGCAATTACAAATACTGTTCTACCATCCATAAGTTTATCCATACCATCTTGAACTATTTTTTCTGTTCTTGTATCTATACTTGATGTTGCTTCATCAAGTATCATAACTGGTGGGTCTAAAAGTGCACATCTTGCAATTGCAATTAATTGTCTTTGCCCTTGAGATAAGCTTGCACCATCTCCTGTTAAATATGTATCATATCCATTTGGAATCTCATTATAAAATCATGTGCATTAGCAAGTTTAGCAGCTTCAATAACTTGCTCATCTGTTGCATTATCTAAACCATATTTTATATTATCTTTTATTGTTCCTGTAAAAAGATTTGTATCTTGTAATACCATTCCAAGAGAAAGTCTTAAATCATCTTTTTTTATTTTATTTATATTTATACCATCATATCTAATTTTTCCATCTTCAATATCATAAAAACGATTTATAAGATTTGTAATTGTAGTTTTTCCAGCACCAGTTGCTCCAACAAATGCTATTTTTTGACCTGGTTTTGCATATAAACTAATATCATGTAAAACTAGTTTATTTTCTTCATATCCAAAATCAACATCATGCATTTCTATATAGCCTTTTACTTCTACATATTCTAATTTTACCATCAGTATGAGGATATTTCCAAGCCCATACATCAGTTTTTTCAGAAGTTTCTGTTAATACACCATCAACATATTTTGCATTTACTAATGTTACATATCCATCATCAACTTCAGGTTCTGCATCCATTAATTCAAAAATTCTTTTTGCTCCTGCTAGAGCCATAACAACTGAATTTAATTGTTGAGATACTTGATTTATAGGTCTTATAAAAGTTTTACTTAATTGTAAGAATGATACAATCAATCCAACACTAACATTACCAATTCCATTAACTGCAAGTAATCCTCCACAAAGCGCAAGTAATGCATATTGAACATTTCCTAAAGCACCATTAACTGGTCCTAAACAGTTAGCAAATTTATTTGCATTATAAACTTGATCGCATAATTCATCATTTAATTTATCAAATTTTTCTTTTGCTCTATCTTCATAACAAAAAACTTTAACAACTTTTTGTCCATTAATCATTTCTTCAATATAACCATTAACTTTTCCAATTGATTCTTGTTGTTTTATAAAATATTTTCCACTTCTTGAAGTAATTATTTTTGTAACACTTAAAATGATTACTAACGAAATCATTACAACAAGTGTTAAATATATATTTGTAACTATCATAGATATAAACACTGTAACAATAGTAATTGCTGATGATAAAAATTGTGGCATACTTTGGGAAATCATTTGACTTAGAGTATCGGTATCGTTTGTATAACGACTCATTATATCTCCATGAGTATGTGTATCAAAATATTTTATCGGTAATTTTTGCATTTTAACGAACATTTCATCACGAATGATTTTTAATGTACCTTCTGAAATATATACCATCACCCTACTATAAACATAACTTGTAATAACTCCTACTAAATAAATAACACACATTGTTCCAATTGCATGAATCAATTCTGTATAAACTGGATTTTGAACTCCAACTAAAGGAACAATATAATCATCAATTAAAGTTTGCAAATATAAATTTCCAGCAACTGAGGATACTGTACTAAGTACAATAGAAACTAAAACAATAAATAATTTAAATTTATAATTTCTTGTAATATATTTCATTACTCTTGCTAATACTTTAAAATCCATCTGAGGCTTTGCTTTTTTATTATTCATTAGTTGTCACCTTCTTTCATTTGTGACTGAGAATTAAACACCTCTTGATAAATTGAATTACTTTCTAGTAATTCGCTATGAGTTCCTATTGCATTTACTTCTCCGTTATCTAAAACTATTATTTTGTCAGCATCTTGAACTGATGAAATTCTTTGAGCAATAATAATTTTTGTTGTATCTGGAATTTCATCCATAAATGCTTTTCTAATTAAACTATCTGTTTTTGTATCTACGCTACTGGTTGAATCATCAAGTATTAAAATTTTTGGTTTCTTTAAAAGAGCTCTTGCAATACAAAGTCTTTGTTTTTGACCACCAGATACGTTTGTTCCGCCTTGCTCTATATATGTATCATATTCATCAGGAAAGCTTGAAATAAAGCTATCTGCTTGTGCTAATTTGCATGCTTTTACAAGTTCTTCATCTGTTGCATTTTCATTTCCCCAACGTAGATTTTCTTTAATTGTTCCAGAAAATAACACATTTTTTTGTAGTACCATTGCAACTTGATTTCTTAAAGATTTTAAATCATAATCTCTAACATCTATTCCTCCAACATTTACACTTCCTGTTGTAACATCATATAATCTTGGTATTAGTTGTACAAATGTAGATTTGGCAGAACCTGTACCGCCTATTATTCCAATTGTTTCTCCAGAATTGATTTTCAAATTAACATTTTTTAAGCATAATTTTTTTTCATCTTTTACATAACTGAAATTAACATTATCAAAAATAATTTCTCCATTTTTTACTTCTTTTACTGCATTTTCTTTACTAGTTAAATCACTTTTCTCGTCCAATAATTCAACAATTCTTTCACAAGATGCTCTAGAAATCATTATTGTAACTAAAATCATAGATAAAATCATTAGTGAAATTAAAATTTGCATTGCATAAGAAATTAAACTTGTAAATTCTCCAGTTGTAAGTCCTCCTGAAACAATTTGTTTTCCACCAAACCATGAAATAAGTACAATTATTGTACTTACAGTAATTTGCATTAATGGATTATTTAAAGCAACTAATTTTTCTGCTTTTAAAAATTCATTATAAATTCTATCTGATGTTTTATAAAATTTATTAATTTCTTTATTCTCAGTTACAAAAGATTTTACAACTCTAATTCCTCTAACATTTTCTTCTACTGTATTATTTAAATTATCATAAATTTTTATTGCATTTTCAAAAATTGGATGTGCTGTTGTTGCAATAAAATATAAACCAAACCCTAAAATTGGAATTGCTACTAAAAATATTAATGCTAATTTACTATTTACTAAAAATGCCATTATTAAAGAAAATATAAGCATTAATGGTGCTCTAATTGCAATTCTTATTATCATTTGAAATGCCATTTGAACATTATTTATATCTGTAGTATGTCTTGTAACAATACTTGATGTTGAAAATTTATCTATATTTGAAAAAGAAAAATCTTGAACATTATAATAAATCTTTTTTCTTAAATTTCTTGCAAATCCACTTGTAGCTTTTGCAGAATATCTACCTGATTTAACACCACAAAACATTGCTATAAAAGAACATATAATAAGTGCAATTCCTATTTGAATTATAACAGCGCTATCATTTTTATTAATTCCATTATCAATTAAAAATGCCATTAGGAATGGAATTATTACATCAAATGCTCATTCAAATGCTACAAAAATTGGTGTTAAAATTGTTTCTTTTTTAAATTCACCAATACATAATGCTAATTTTTTAATCATTTTACCCTCCTTATTTTTATTATTTAATTGAATTTTTTACTTTATAGCTAAATAAAAAGTAACTAAACAAATAATTTAGTTACTTTATTTATATCATTTAGTAATATATTTGAAAATATATTTTTAAAATTTTTACTAAACATTTTCTTCTGTATTATTTTCTTCAGAAACAACTTCTTCAACTTCTTTGCTAACTGCTGTTCCGAAAGAAAAAGTTTTTTTAGAGCTTTTTGCTTTTTCTTCAAACTTTCTATAAAATTCTTCTCTAGCTTCATTTAATGTATTTTGCATAGCATCAAACATTTCATCAACATCTTGTTTTGTAAAATCATATGTATTACTTCTTGCCATTGGCTCTAATATTTGAATATCATGTAATACATTATTTACTCTCTTTCCTGCGAATTCCATAAATTTGTTTCTTTTTTCTTCGTTAATTTCTCTTTGCATTTTACAACTCTCCTTAACTTGTATATATTTTACATATATAAAATATCACAAAAAATTATAAAATTCAAACAGTTTTTTAAATATTTTTACATATCTTCAAAATAAGAATCACTTGCTCCACAATATACAACTTTTGGTTCAAAATTTTCATTAATAATTGCTTTATTTAAAGAATATTCCTCTCTAATTTCATTAATTCCAATAATTTTTTCTGGTTCCATATTATTTCACACTTATCCTTTCTTTTGCTTGGCTATAATAGGAGTATATCATTAACTACTTTTTCTTGGGTGTTTTTTGTGTGAATTCTAAAAGGATTTAGTGTGTAATTTTTTTATTCTTGTTCCTCTTCTTCTTGCTCAATTTTCTCAATTTTACAAGCTTTTATTGTAATTATTCTTTTATCTTTTACTTTTTCAATTTTGTAAACAACATCTTCTGTTTCTATTACTGGTTTTTCTTTTTCATCTGGAATACGACCAAGTTCTTCAATTAAATATCCTGAAATTGTATCATAATCTCCTTCTGGAATTTCAACATCTAAAGATTTTTCTACATCTGAAACAGATAATCCACCACTTAAAATATATGTGTTTTCATCTATTTTCTCACATGTGTTTTTTACTTCATCATATTCATCGTAAATTTCACCAACTATTTCTTCTAGTATATCTTCCATTGTAACTATACCAGCAGTTCCACCATATTCATCAACTACAATAGCTATTTGTTTTCTATTTTTTCTTAATTCTTCAAATAATTCATTTACTGGTTTTGTTTCTGGTATATAATATGCTTCTTTTACTAAATTCTTGATTTTTACATTTCTATTTTTTGTTGAAAGTAAAATATCTTTTATATAAACAATACCTTTTATTTCATCGATTGTTTCATCATAAACTGGAATTCTACTATATCTGAAATCATCATTATCTGTAATTTCATCTAAAACTTTTGCTATTGATAAATTAATATCTAACGCATAAACTTCTTTTCTAGGAATCATGATTTCAGAAACTACTTTATCATTAAATTCAAAAACATTATTTATCATTTCTTTAGCTTCTTTATCTATTGTTCCTTTTTCTTCTCCAACATCTACCATCATTCTAATTTCTTCTTCTGTAACTGTTTCTTCTTCATTTCCTGAAATTCCAAAAAATTTAGAAACTATATTTGTTGAAAATGTTAAAAATCTAACAAATGGTGCTGTTACTATTGAAATAAATCTTATAACACCAATTGTTGCAAAAGCTATTTTTTCATAATATTTCATTGCAATTCTTTTTGGTACTAATTCTCCAAAAATTAATGTAAAATATGATAATATTATTGTAATTAAAACAATTGATATACTATTCCATACTGCAACATCTACTGCTGGAACTAAATTGTGTAATATTGGTGCAAGCTCACTTGCAAATGCTTCTGATGCAAAAGCACTTGATAAAAATCCAGCAAGTGTAACTCCAATTTGAATTGTAGCTAAAAATTTACTTGGATTTTCAAGCATTTTTTTTATTGTTTTTGCCTTTTTATTTCCTTCTTTGGCTTGAAGGTCAATTTTTGCATCATTTAAAGAAATAAAAGCTATTTCTGCTGATGCAAAAAATGCATTACATAAAATTAATATAACTAATACTAGTATTTGTGTCATTTTTTATCTCCCCACATTTTATTTAAGCAATTCATTTGCTAAATCTTCTAATTTTATTATGTCCTCTTTTTTCATTGTTGATTTAATTGTAACAGTTTTTTCACATAAGTCAATATTTTTCATTTTAGATATATATTCTTTCATAGTTTTTCCTGCTGATGGTGCCCAAGAACCATTCTCAATAAGTGCTATTTTACGATTTTGATAATTTTTCTCAGCAAGTAAATTCAAGAAATTTGCCATTGGTGGAAAAACACTCATATTATAACTTGATGCAGCTAAAACTATTTTATCATATCTGAATGCATCTTCAACTGCTTCTGCCATATCATCTCTTGAAAGGTCTGCTATAGAAACTTTTTTTGCACCTTTTTCTTCTAATATTTTTTTCATTTCTTTAGCAACTATTTCTGTATTTCCATGTATTGATGCATAAGCAATAAATACTCCATCATCTTCTGGTTTATAACTACTCCAAATATCATATTTTTCTATATAGTGTCCTAAATTTTCTTTTAATATTGGTCCATGTAATGGGCATATTGTTTTTATATCTAAGTTGCTGCTTTTTTTAATAAAGCTTGAACTTGCATACCATATTTTCCACAAATATTAAAATAATATCTTCTAGCTTCACAATCCCATGGCTCATCTGTATCTAGACTACCAAATTTTCCAAATCCATCTGCTGAAAACAATATTTTTTCTAATTTTTCATAAGTTACCATTACTTCTGGCCAATGTACCATTGGTGCCATAAAAAATTGTAATGTATGCTTTCCTATATTTATTTCTTCACCTTCTGATACAACAATTTTTCTATCTTCTAATTCTTCTATATCAAAAAATTGTGGTAACATTGCAAATGTTTTTGCATTTCCTATTAACTTCATTTCAGGATATTTTTTAGATAAAACTTCAATATTGTATGCATGATCTGGTTCTAAGTGAGATACAACTAAGTAATCTGGTTTTTCTCCATTTAATGCTTTTTCTAAATTTTCAAGCCATTCATCTGTTTTTCTTCTATCTATTGTATCCATTATAACGTTTTTCTTATCTTTAATTAAATAAGAATTGTATGAAATTCCATTTGGAACAATATATTGGCTTTCAAATAAATCTATTGTTTTGTCATCTGCTCCTATATAAATAATATCATCTGAAATTCTTACGTCTTTCATAAAAAAACCTCCATAATTTATTCGTTTTTTCTACTTTCGTATTATATTATAAACGCTTATAAAAATCAATATTGATATGAATTTTATAAATTTGCTTTCAAAAGATTGACATAATGAAGATACCGTAATATAATATGTTTGAATTTCATATAAAGGAGGCGTAAAGCTTATGTCAAAAGAGCTCCGATTGTCCATGGCAGCGTCCGACATGTTAGAAGACATCTTGGAAGAATATCGGAATTACAACTTTGATTCTGTAAACTTCCCGATGCTCATCTACGGCATTATGAACGCTACCGATGACGATGGCAACCCCAGTCAGATTGCGAGTTATCTCTATGATCAGGATGCATATCCCACAGACATCGAAAATGGTATTTCTATCATTATTGCTGAATACTGTGCGAAACTGCAGTCCGATTACGAGAAAGCTCACCCCGAATTGACGGAAGAAAATAAAGAATCCGACAATTCTGAGGAACCCAAAAAGAAGCCTACTGAAATGCAGCCTGATTTTAAATCCAATCTTTCCTTCACTAATTGTGATGGTGAGAAGATTGAGTTCCCTGTAAATCAGGATGTCCTCGATGTGTATGCTAAGCTGCTCGATATTATCGGCACTTACGAGATTGAGGAAATTGAACCTCTGCACTTTATTGTTGCAATGTTCATGGCTGAAAATAAGATTTTCAAGAGCTTCTTCAAAGGCGTTGCTATGAATTACCAGTCTGCAAAAAAGCATTTTGATCCGGAAAAGATCCTGAAGCTTGGAAGTATTCCGTTCGCTTTGGCTGGTTTCATGCACACCCTGAACGACAAAATCGACGCTACCCGGCCCTGCGAAATTTTGATGCGTGACAAAGAGTGTGATTCTCTTTGGAATATCATGCTCAAAAAGAACAAGCGCAATGCTGTAATTGTCGGCGAAGCTGGCGTTGGTAAAACCGCTCTTATTGAAAAGCTCACTTATGACATCAACAAAGGAATTTGCCCTGAAGAATTCAAAAAATTCAAGGTCATTGTTCTGGATGTTAACTCTCTGATTGCAGGCACGTCTTACAGAGGTGATGCTGAAGAGCGTATTAAGGACGTTATCAATTTCCTTGAGAACAATCAAGATGTGATTCTTTTCATTGATGAGGTCCACACCATTTTGGGCGCCGGTTCGTGTTTTGAAGGCGAAATGGACTTGGCAAATGCGCTTAAGCCTATTCTTGCCCGTGGTGATACCATTGTTATTGGTGCAACCACCGAGGATGAATACGAAAAGTATTTCCAGCGTGATGCGGCACTCTCTCGGCGTTTCGAGAAAGTTCCTGTCAAGGAGCCTATGGCTAAAGACGTGTATCCTATGATTAAGAACAAAATCAAGGCACTGTCTGAGTTCCATGGTGTGAAGATTCGTAAGCCCATGGTTGAATACGCTATCATGATTGCCAGTTGTTTTGCTTTCGAAAAGCGTAATCCGGACAAAACTCTGGATTTGCTCGACAGAGCAATGGTAAGCGCTAAGCGTGCTGGTAAAAACTATGTCGACAAAGAATCTATCCTGAAGAATTTCGGTATTTTCTTTAAAACCTGGGAGAACATGAGCGAAGAGTCCAAAAAGGAAGTTGCCTACCATGAGGCTGGCCACTATATTGTTGGTAAAGCCTGCGGTACTCTCGTCAATCATAATTGGCTGGCAGTTTCTATTCTGCCTGCTGAGGAATATCTCGGTGTAACCGTGTATGAGTATGACGAAAGCAAAATTCCTTTCTCCAACCTCAGCTACTTCATCGACCAGATTGCATTCGACCTTGGTGGTCGCGTTTCTGAGAACATGTTCCGCAAGGAATATACCAGCGGTGCCAGTGCTGATCTGATTAGCGCTACTAAAACTGCCCACATCGTTGTGAGCCAGCTTGGTATGGGCGCTGAACACAGCAAAAACCGCATGTATCTGAACACGCCGGATCATCCTATGTACTCTGAGAAAACTATCGATTGTCTAAATGAAGACATCGATAACCTCGTTGACAAGGCGACAACCCGTGCCACCGAGATTCTCGAGAAAAATGCTGATGTTCTGGAAGCCATTGTGGAAGCTTTGATGAAGAATCACATTATGAGCGAATCTCAGCTCGATAGTGTGTGGAAGAGTGTCATTGCTAAGCGTGAGGAATCTAACGAAGCATAAGCATATTTATAATTAATTGTACGCCATAAAAACGGAGGGGATTTTTTCCCCTCCGTTTTGAATTTTGATTAAAAATATTATTCTTTTATTATATCTTTTATAACTTCTCCTGCTATTATTAATCCAGCTACAGAAGGAACATAAGATATACTTCCTGGAACTTGTTTTTTTATACTACAACCCCCATTTGAACAATCAACTTCTCTTGGAATTACTATTGGTTCTTCCTTTGAATAAATAACTTTTAGTTTTTTTATTCCTCTTGTTTTTAATTCTTTTCTCATAACTTTAGCAAGTGGACATACTTCTGTTTTATATATGTCTGTTACTTCAAATCTAGTTGGATCTAATTTATTACCAGTTCCCATACTTGATATAATAGGAATATTTAATTTATTTGCTCTCATTACTAATTCAATTTTTGCTGTAACAGTATCTATTGCATCTACTATATATGATATTGTATTGTCTAATTTTATATTTGTATTTTCAGGTCCAAAAAATTCTTTGTATAGTTCAACATTAGCATTTGGGTTTATTGATAATATTCTTTGTTTTGTAACTTCAACTTTATCTTTTCCAATTGTATCCTGTGTTGCTATTATTTGTCTATTTAAATTTGTTATATCAACAACATCACTATCTACTAGTATAAATTTTCTAATACCAGCTCTCGCCAATCCTTCAACAACAAAAGAACCTACCCCACCAATCCAAATACTGCTACTTTTGATTTATTTAATTTTTCTATTGATTCTTTTCCAATTAATAATTCTGTTCTTGAAAATTGTTCTAACATAATATTCTCCTTCGCATCACACAATCTCAGTAACCTCAAATCCTGCTTCTTCTATAACTTCTTTTATTTTGCTATTGTCTATTTCTTTGCTTGATTCAATTATTGCATTTTTATTTTCTAAGCTAACTTCAACTTTTGTTACTCCTTCCACTGAACTTAAAGCCTTTTCTACAGACATTTTGCAGTGATTGCATGACATTCCTTCAATTGATATTGTTTTCATAAATTTATCCTCCTTTAAATTTTTATCTATTTCGTCATTACTTAAATTGCAAATTTCATTTTGGCATATTTCTATTTGTTTTGATACATTTTTATTTTTAAAATATCTTAATCTTAATGCATTTGTTACAACACAGAATGAACTCAAACTCATAGCAGCAGCACCTATCATTGGACTTAATTTAATTCCAAATGGTAAGAAGAATATTCCTGCAGCCACTGGAATTCCGACTGTATTATAGAAAAATGCCCAAAATAGATTCATTTTAATATTTCTTATAACAGCCTTACTTAAAGCAATTGCTGTATCTACTTCTTGCAAACTATTTTTCATTAATACTACATCAGCAGATTCTATTGCTATATCTGTTCCTGAACCAATTGCTAAGCCAACATCTGCTTTTACTAAAGCTGGCGAATCATTTATTCCATCTCCAACAAAAGCAACTTTTTTTCCTGAATTTTGAAGTTTGGAAACTTCTTTTTCTTTATCTTGTGGAAGAACTTCTGAAATTACTTTTTCTATTCCAACTTCTTTTCCTATTGTTTCTGCAACTTTTTTATTGTCACCTGTAATCATTACAACTTCAATTTTCTTATTTTTTAAATTTTCAATTGCAATTTTACTATCATTTTTTACTGTATCACTAACTGCTATTACACCAATTAAATTATTTTCTTTTGCAAAGTATAAACAGATTTTTCCTTCGCTTGATAACTCATTTACTTTTTCTTCATAATCTGTTGTATTAATATTGTTTTCTTTCATAAATGCTAAATTACCACCATAGTAATTTATGTCGTTAATTTTGCCCTTTATACCTCTTCCAGACACTGCAGTAAAGTCTTTTACTTCTTCTAATTCAATTTTTTCTTCATTTGTTTTTTCTATTATTGCATCTGCTAATGGATGCTCAGAATTTTTCTCTAAACTTCCTGCAATTTTTAATAAATTATTTTGTGTAGCTTTTATGTTATTAGCATTTTCAACAAATTTAACTTTTCCATTTCCAATTTGACTTTCTTGCATTATTTGTTGATTAGTAATTATTTCTACAACCTTTGGCTTACCTTCAGTTACAGTTCCTGTTTTATCTAAAACAACAGTATCTACTAAATGTAATAATTCCAAGCTTTCTGCTGATTTAAATAGAATTCCATTTTCTGCTCCTTTTCCAGTTCCAACCATAATTGCAACAGGAGTTGCTAAACCTAAAGCACATGGACATGAAATAACTAAAACTGCAATTCCTATACTTAATGCAAATTCAAAACTTTGACCATAAATAATCCAAAAGATTGTAGCAATAACTGCAATTGTTATTACTATTGGAACAAATACTCCTGCAACTTTATCAGCTAAACGTGATATTGGTGCTTTTGAATTACTTGCCTCTTCAACTAATTTTATAATCTGTGAAAGCGTTGTGTCTTCTCCAACTTTTGTTGCTTTAACTTTTAAATATCCATTCTTATTTATTGTTCCTGAAATTACAGTATCTCCAATATTCTTTTCTACTGGTATACTTTCTCCTGTAATACTAGATTGGTCTATAGATGATTTTCCATCTATAATAGTCCCATCTATAGGAACACTACTTCCCGGTTTTATAATAATAATATCATCTTTTTGAATTTGCTCTACACCAACTTCAACTTCATTACCATCTTTTAATATAATAGCTGTTTTTGGTGCTAAATTGATTAATTTAGAAATTGCATCTCCAGTTTTTCCTTTTGATTTTGTTTCTAAATATTTTCCAACAGTAATTAAAGTAAGAATTGTTCCTGCTGATTCAAAATATAGATCCATAGAAAACTTTTCTACTAATTCTATTTTTCCATATCCAAGTCCATAACCTATCATATATATAGCATATATTCCATAAGCAATTGCAGCAAAACTGCCAATTGCAACTAATGAATCCATATTTGGACTTCCTTTAAATAGCTTTTTAAAACCACTTATAAAATAATTCCTATTTACATATAAGATTGGAAGTAATAATAAAACTTGAGTAAAGCTAAATGTAATAGCATTTTGAGGTCCATCAAATATATTTTTTACAAACTCTGGTACAGGAAACATGTGGTACATAGCAATAAACATAAGAGGTATCCAAAAACAAATAGATACTATCAATCTATTTTTCATAGCTTTTATAACATCTTCATTATTTACTTTTTTATTTGTTGTTTTAGATTCTGTTTTATTTACATTTGCAACTGATGCTCCATATCCACCATCAACTACTGCTTCAATAATTTTATTTTCATCTAAGTTATTTTCATCAAACTCTACTACCATATTATTTGATAGTAAATTAACATTAACATCTTTTACTCCTTCAAGCTTTCTTACTGCTTTATCTACATGAGCTTGACAAGCGCTACATGTCATCCCTTGAACATCAAATTTTACTTTTTTCATTTTCCCTCCTTAAATTTCATTATACCAATTATCAAATTTATCTAAATATTTATCAAATATTTTAATCTTAAATAATGGTTTTTCTAAAAGTGTTACTCTTAAGAATTCTATTAAAGAAGCTATTAAATAAATTACAACCATGCTTCCAAATAAATGTCCTACAAAAATATATACTGGTGATTGCTCTACTAACCCGAGTTTTAACATCCATAGACCACAATATATTTTTATATAATAAATGGTCATGTAATAAATATACTGCAAAACTTGTTTTTCCAAAGAAATTTATAATTTTATTTTCTTTAATATGTAAATTTTTAAACCACATAAACATTGCTATACTTCCTACAACAACTGGCAAGCAGTATAATCCTTCAAAATGTGTTATGTCTAAATTTAAATTAAAGTATTTATTAATTAAAATTGAAATTACAACTATTAAAAATGAAAAAATTGGATATACAAGAGTTAATATTTTTGCTGTATTTTTATTCTTAAATTCAAAATTATATTCTCTAATATATGCTCCAATTATATACATATATACAAACCATGTAAAAAATTCTGAAGCAAAAGTAATTCTATAACTAATAGTTGGTATAACTGATAAAATAACTCCACCACTAATTATAAGTTTTTCACACCCGCTTTTTCCTAAAGCTTTTATTAGTTTATTTAAAAATGGACTTACTAAATATACTATTATGTAATATGTAGCAAACCAATAAAGTGCAGATAATGTAGGAGTTAAATATTCCCAAATACTTATTACTTCAAAATTTGCATGTAATCTGTGAACTCCTATAACTGCTAAAATACTTGAATAAAAGAATACTTGAAAAATCATTTTTAACACTTTTTTTATTTTAAATTTAGATTTAATCATAAAATATCCCATTATTAAAATGAATATATTTACTCCAACTCTTCCACCTGAATATAAAAACAATGCAGTTAATTTATTTATAGTGTAACTACCTACATTAAGTATTCCACCATAATTAATATAATGATATAAAAATATAAACATCATACAAATAATTCTTAATAATTCAAAATTGGAATCACGCATTTTATTTTTTTCTATAGGCTTTTTTTCTTCTTCCATTATTTATTCTCCAATCTTTTTTGCTCTAATCTTTCTTCATAATCATCTAAAAAATGATATGATTTTTCTCCTCTTTTATAAGATATTATTGTATCTAAATTAACATTTTGAACACTGTTAAATATATTTATATCTATATTTTCGTAATTTTTCTTTAGAGTTCTTATAAGAGTTTTCATTTCTTCTCTTTTAGACATTCCATTTTCATTTTGATTAGCTGTATATTCTTCAGTAAATCTACATGCACATGCTATAAAATCCAGTTCATTTTTATCACGCCAAGCTATAACATCTTCTTCTTTAACATAATACAATGGTCTTATAAGTTCCATTCCTGGATGTGATGTACTTTGAACTTTAGGCATCATAGTTTGCATTTGAGCACCATAAAACATTCCCATTAAAATTGTTTCTATTACATCATCAAAATGATGTCCTAATGCAATTTTGTTACAACCAAGTTCTTTTGCTTTTTCATATAAATAGCCTCTTCTCATTCTTGCACAAAGATAGCATGGATTATCTTCTATATGTACTACTCTATTAAATATATCTGTTTGAAACATTGTTATAGGTATATTTAATAATTTACTATTATCAATAATTTTTTGTTTATTAAGTTCATTGTATCCTGGATTCATAACTATAAATTCTACATCAAAATTCATTTTACGATGTTTTTTTAGCTCTTGAAAACATTTAGCCATAAGCATTGAATCTTTTCCACCAGAAATACATACCGCTATTTTATCGCCTTCTGAAATCATTTGAAAATCACAAATAGCTTTAACAAATTTTTTCCAAATTTCTTTTCTAAATCTTTTAGTAATAGTTTTCTCTATTTCTTCATATCTTTCCATTAAATTATTTTACCTCCACCTAAAACAATATCATCAACATAAAATACTGCTGATTGTCCTGGTGTTATTGCTCTTTGTGGTTCTTCAAATATAACTTTTATATTTTCATTTTCTTGTACTATTGTAGCTTTTGCTTGTTTTGAAGAATATCTTGTTTTAACTTCAACTTCTATTGGCTGTTTTATTTCATCTACTAATAACAAGTTCACATTTGAAACTAATATTTCTTTTTTATATAATTTGTCCTCTTCTCCAACAATTACTTCATTTTTTTCTTTATTGAATCCAAGTACAAAAAGTGGTACTGGGTTAGAAATACCAAGTCCTTTTCTTTGTCCTATTGTATAATTATATAATCCAGTATGTTTTCCTAAAACTTTTCCTTCTAAATTTACAATATTACCTTGTTTAGGTTTTATATTTGAATTGTTTTCTAAAAACTTTTTATAATTTCCATCTGGAATAAAACATATATCTTCACTATCTGGTTTATTAGCAACTTTTAAATTATTTTCTCTTGCAATTTGTCTAATTTCTTCTTTATTTTCAAAATCAGAAAGTGGAAATAATATATGTTCTAATATTTCTTTTGGAATATTCCATAAAACATAACTTTGATCTTTTTTACCTGCATTTGATTTTTTTAAAACCCATCTTCCATATTTTTCACTATATTCTGTTTTTGCATAATGACCTGTTGCAATATATTCACACCCTAATTCCTTTGCTTTTTCATACATTGCACCAAACTTCATATATTTATTGCATTCAATACATGGATTTGGAGTTTTGCAATTTGCATAACAATCTATAAAATCATCTATTACATATTTTTTAAACTCTTCTTTAAAATTTAATGTATAATGTGGAATATCTAAATAATCGCAAACTCTTTTTGCATCTAATGTAGAAGATGTATTACAACAACTTCCATCAAGTTCTGCTTCAAATAATTTCATTGTTATTCCTATTACATCATATCCTTGTTCTTTTAAAAGAATGGCTGATACACTACTATCTACGCCTCCACTCATACCTAATAAATACTTTTTTATTTTCCATATTTTTTTCCTTTATTTTAAAAATCCATTAATAATAGCATCTTCTGCTTCTTTTTCTGTTAAACCTAATGTCATTAGTTTGATTAATTGTTCTCCTGCTATTTTTCCAATTGCTGCTTCGTGAATTAAATTTGCTTCTACATTATTTGCAATTATTTCAGGAATAGCAATTATTTTTGCGTTATCTTTAATAATCGCATCACATTCAACATGTCCAAAACATTTATTATTTCCTATTACCTTTGAAGAAAATTCTTGTTTTGATTCTTCTGTTGCAACTGATCTTGATGTTACTTTTGTACTTGCATTTTCTCCATTTAATTCAACTTCAAAAGCAGTTTTAGCAAATTGATTTCCATGTGTTAAAATCTTTTCACTTACTACAAAATTTGTATTATCTTCTAATACACCTTTTGTTACTCTTACTGTTGAATCTACACCTTTTATTTGAACAGAATCCATTTCCATTGTAGCACCATTTTTTAAATATACTTCTGTAACTGGATTTAATATTCTTTTTCCTTTTCCATTTCCTTCACCATAATGTTTTTCAATATATTTTACTTTTGCACCTTTTTCCAAAAAGAAACGATGTATTCCATCATGCTGAGAATCTTTATGATGATCATTATGAATTCCACAACCTGCAATTATTGTTACATTTGCATTTTCTCCTATATAAAAATCATTATATACAACATCATTTAATCCACTTTCAGTTATTATTACAGGTATATGAATAAATTCATATTTAGTATTTTCTTTAACATATATATCAATTCCAGAAACATCTTGTTTAGTTACAATATTTACATTCTCTGTTATTTTTCTTTCGATTCCTTGTCCGTCTTTTCTAATATTATATGCACCTGAAAATTCAGCATTTTCAACACCTGTTATTTCTTGTAATAATTCTTTATCTATATTTTCCATCTATTGATTATCTCCTAACTTACAACATAAATGTTTTTTCTCTGGAACCATTCCTAGTAATTCTTCTGTAGTTCCTCTATTTTCTATTTTTCCATTTTTTACTAAAATTACTTCATCTGCAATATTCAAAATTCTTTCTTGATGAGAAATTATTAATGTAGTTCCTTTTATAATATTTCTCATATCTTCAAAAATTTTAATTAAATTTTGAAAACTCCATAAATCAATTCCAGCTTCTGGTTCATCAAAAATAGTAAATTTTGAATTTCTTACTGCTACTGTAGCAATTTCAATTCTTTTTAATTCTCCACCAGATAATGAACTACTAATTTCTCTATCAACATATTCTTTAGCACATAATCCTACTTTAGATAAAATTTCACATGCTTCTGTTTTATTAATTGCTTTTTGAGATGATAATTTTAGTAAATCATATACTGTAATTCCTTTAAATCTAACTGGTTGTTGAAATGCAAAAGCAATTCCTATTTTTGCTCTTTCATCTATAGATAAATTAGTAATATTTTGTCCATCTAGAAAAATTTCACCAGAATCTGGTTTTTCAATTCCCATAATAATTTTTGCTAAAGTTGATTTTCCAGACCCATTAGGTCCTGTTATTACAACTAATTTATTTGTATCTATTACTAGATTAATATTATCTAATATTTTTTTATTATCTCTTTCAAAACATATATTTTTTAATTCTAACATATTTATACCTTTCCTTTTAGAGCATTTTTTGTATAACTTCTTGTGCGATTTCGCACGCAGCATCTACATTTTTCTTTATTTATATCATAACCACAATCTAAATTATTAAAATCTAGAACTTTATGAACATACCTTGCTAAATTGTTTAATGTATTATCTTCTAATACTGATTTTAGTTTTTCTGCCTCACACTTAGCATTTTCCTCAGGAAGTTCCAAAACATCTTTGAAAAATACATAACCAATATCATAAGCTTCTAGAATTTTTTTTGCTAGATTTTCCCCTTCAAGCGTTAATTCTATTGTTCCATAAGATTCATAATTTATTAAATTATTATCTTTTAAATTATTTATTGCTTTATTTACACTTGGTTTTGAACAATTCATCTTATTTGCAATATCTGTAACTCGAATATCACCATTTTGCTTTTTTAATATGTACATTGTTTTTAAATATTCTTCTAAAGACTTACTTATCATATATGCTCTCCTTTTGTTAACCTTGGTTAACATTATATAACTATTTACATATAAAGTCAATATGATTATACAAGAAAGTTAGCTTTTGCTAACTTTTTATTATTTATACAATGGGAAAGGGCAGATGAATACCTCATCTGCCCCTTTTTGCTGTTATTCAGTTGTGTGTTAATCGCATAGAAATTGCTTATGAAGATTGTCTGTCACGACTTGCCTTTGCGCTTACGCTTTGCCTCGTTTCTGATTCTCTTCTTCTCGGCCTTTTGGGCTTGGCGTGACTTTCTCTTCTCTTCCTCTTTTTCCTTATTCATGGGCTTCGCATATTTCAGCTTAGCCGGAACCCTCTTAATATACATGTCATCATACTGAACATCACTTGTAGCGTTCTGATAGATAACATACATATTATCTCTGTTGAGTACGCCAACACTGGCTACATCAGTTTCAAGGCTCACTCTCTCCTTAAAATCATCCTTACTGCTTTCCTCGCCATGGTTAATGGCAAGAAGCTGGATGTTTTTGAATTTCTGAATGAACTCAATCATCTGATCAGCAGTAGCATGAGACGACCATTCACGAGTTGTTTTCACAATTGCTCGCTTCTTAATCTCTTTTCCACCAATAACCACAGTGTCATGTCTCTTGGTTTCAAGAAGAGTTCTGGCAAGAGTGTCCTCGGCAGCATAGCCAACCAAGTGAATCATCGTGTTAGGCTTTTCAAGGAAAATAGGAACATAGGTCTTGGCAGGACCATTAGACAGCATGCCAGACGTTGTAATAACAATCTTGGGTCTGCGGTCGGAAAGAACCTGCTTTCGGTTACTACCTACAACGAACTCCACTCCCTTAGGAATAAAGTCCTTACACTCGGGATTATACCACGAAAGAATATTTCTGTATTTACCAGTGGTTTTAATTCCAAGCGGTCCATCTACATAAATCACATAGTCTTCAGGGATAAGCCCTTCATCTTGCAATTTCTTGAAGAAATACAAAAGCTCTTGCATACGCCCCTGGGCAAAAGCACCAATGAGAATATCCATTTTCGTAGAAAATGCCATGAGCATATTTCTTCTGAAACATTTCTTGATTTCATCTGACGGCGTACTGCCATACGTGGACTCGTGAATCATCACGAGTGGCATGGTTGTAAGCCAATCCGGTACTTCCGGCACCTCGAAAAAGCAGTTCTTCATGCGGTAATCGCCAGTAAAGAAGAAGTTGATACTCTTCATACCAGGATAGTAGCACTGCAGAAGTACCATTCCAGCGCCAAGGATGTGACCGTTTTCGAAATACGTGAGCTTAATCCCAGGAAGGATTTCACGGGTTTTGCGGAACGAAAGACCGACTGTAAGGTCAAGAGTCTTTTCAACATCCTCTTTGTAATACAAGGGATTGAACTTGTTCGCCTCATCAGGCATACGGTTTCTCATATCCCTCGCATTATCTTCCTGCTGGTTGCAGGAATCGTACAGGAAATCCGGACAAAGTTGCTGGGTAATCTCAGTCATGTAGATAGGATTGTGATATCCATTTCTCACGAACTTGGGAAGAAGCCCAGTGTGGTCGATGTGGTTGTGAGTAATCACAATTGCATCAATATCCCGAGGATCCATATCATCAATATAATTCAAATGACGATATGCAGGCTCCTGGAAATATCCACAATCCACTAAGACCCGTTGCGTAGTGCCATCAGGAAACTCGACTACCAAAAGGAGTCTGGACCCTGTTACTTCGTTGTGATAGGCACTAAGATACGCTCTGAAAGGTGATCGACTTTTCATGAATTCATCTCCTTATGAATATGTGTGTTATGTTGTTACTGTTCTACACGGATTAACAAATGTCAAACTAATTCCTCCTTATAAAGCGAAAAATTTTTAGCTTTAATTTGTTCATCTGTTGCGCCTATATTATACCACGGATATCGCTATTTTTCAAATATTTTTGTAAAATTAGCAAAAAAAATGCCGTATTTTTGAAAAATACAGCACTTTTTGTATTAATTTACTAGATTTCTACGTATCCACCAATCATTTTACTGTTTGTAACATTTTTTACATAGTTACGTCCACCAGAGATAACAACTCTATCTCCTTTTTCTAAGATTCCTTTTTCTTTTAATTTTTCAAGTCCAGCTTCAACTGTGTTATCTATAGAATCTTTTGGATCAACATATATTGGATGAATGTTCCAAGCTAATCCTAATTGACGGAATGTTCTTTTATTATCTGTAATTGCTAAGATTGGGCATCCAGCTCCCATACCTGCTAATCTTCTAGCTGAATCTCCTGTATGAGTATAAGCTACGATTGCATCAGCATGTGTATTTTTAGCAATTATACATGTAGAATATGTGATATTGTCTTCTAATGTATTTAATTCGATTTTTTCTTTATCTTCAAATCTCTTCCAGTAATTGATTTCTGGTTCTACTCTGTTTGCTATTTTAACCATTGTTTGAATACATTCTAATGGGAATTTACCCATAGCGCATTCTCCAGAAAGCATTATTGCACTTGTTCTATCATAAATAGCATTTGCAACGTCTGAAGCTTCAGCTCTTGTTGGTAATGGATTGCTCATCATTGATTCCAACATTTGAGTTGCTGTTATAGCTGGTTTATAAAGTCTATTTGATAATTTAATAAATCTTTTTTGCATTACAGGTGGTTCTGTAAAGTCTGTTTCTGTAGCCATGTCACCACGAGCTATCATTTGAGCATCAGCAACACGAACTATATCATTCATGTTTTGTAATCCTTCAACATTCTCTACTTTTGTGATTATTTTGATATCTTTTCCACCATTTTCATCTAATACTTTTCTAACTTGTGCAATATCATCTAAGTTTCTTGCAAATGAAATTGCAACATAATCATATTCATGTGCACAAGCTGCTTTTAAGTCGTTTATATCTTTTTCAGCTAAAGCTGGTAAACGAATAATTGTACCTGGTAAGTTCATTGTTTTTCTACTTCCTAAAGGATTTCCATGAACTACTGTACAAACTATATCTTTGTCTACTACTTCATCAACTTTTAATTCAATAGCACCGTCGTCTATTAATATTTTTGTTCCTGGTACAACATCTTTGTATAATTCTTTATAAGATACAGAAACTCTGTTTTCATCTCCTGTGATATCTTCATTTACTAATGTAAATTTTTGTCCATCAACTATTTTGATTTTATCATTTTTTCCAGTATATAACATTCCTGTTCTTATTTCTGGACCTTTCATATCAAGAATCATTGGAATAGGTAATTCTTTTTCATTTCTTATTCTAATGATTTCATTTGTTTTCCATTCTTGCTCATCATAGCTTCCATGAGAGTAGTTAATTCTACAAACATTTAATCCTGCTTCAAATAATTCTTCTAGTCTTGTTTCACTAGATGGTCCGATAGTTCCAACTATCTTTGTTTTTCTTAAATTTGCTTTCATTTTTATTCTCCCCTTAAAATTTATTTACTTACGTCTTAAATTTTTGAAGCCACGACACCTCAAAAGACGTCATATACTACTTTTAAGATATTGTAACCACTGTTTAGTATACACAATTTGTCAAAATAATTCAAGTATTTTATGTAATTTTCTTACAATATTTAACAAATTTCTTAATAATTTATAACTTTTGAATAAAGAATTTATACAAAAATTAATAATATCAACATCATTAGTATTTTAAGATTCTTTATAATAATTTTTATAATACATAAAATAATTTATTTCAGCACCTATTAAAATTATAAACATTGCAACATATACCCACATCATTATTAATATAATTGATGTTAAACTTCCATAAGTATTTGAAAATCCTTCAAATAGATTTATATATAATGAGAAAAACCATGATACCACATACCAAGCAATTGCTGAAAATCCAGCTCCAAACACTTGGGTTCTCATTGGTAATTTATGTCTTGGAATAAATTTATATATAAATAAGAAAACAATAAACATTGGTATTATTAATAATACAGTTCTTATTTTTAAAATATATGAAATTACCAGACTCAGTGCTTCTATCTTATTATCAAATATACTATGAATTCTTTCTCCTAAAAGCATTACCAATAAAAATGCAATTATTGATATTATGAAAATTACTGTATATAAAATACCTTCTATCCTTACTATTATATCTATTTTTCCTTTTTTGGTTCCATATATTTGTCTTAATCCTTTACTTAAATAATAAAAACCCTTACTTGCTGACCACAACGCAACTAAAACTGATATTGAAATAGTACTAAATGATTTTGAATATACTTCATCTATTATTCCAATTATATTTTCATCCATAGATGCTGGTATTACTTCTCTTATCCAATAATATATACTTTCTTTATCTACAGTTGTAAATTGTATTAAAGTTAAAAAGAATATTAGAAAAGGTATGAATGAAAGTATAGTAAAATATGCGCATTCTGCTGCATATTCACTTACATGATCATCTTGCATCTTTTCAAAAAATCTTTTTGGAAGTATCAATTTATCTAAAAGTGCTTGCATTATATTCCTCCAATTTTATGATTTGTAATTTTTTAAATTTTATTCTTATTAATAATACATTAAAATTCAAATTATTTCAATAAAAAAAGCAATCTAGCATTTAAGCTAAATTGCTTCTTCTCATTTTCCTTTTTTCTGATTCGAACAGAAAATCTCTTAATTTTACTTCCAACTAAGTAAAAAAGGTATAAAAAAAACTGGCGACGTCCTATTTTCCCAACAAGGTAACTCGTAAGTATCTTCGGCACCCAGGAGCTTGACTTCTGTGTTCGGCATGGGAACAGGTATTTCCTCCTCGTTATTATCACCAGAAATTTTTCGTATGCTTTTTTCTAGCACACTCAAAAATACATAGATAAATACTTATACCTTCTTAGGCAAAACTTGTGGTTAAGCCCTCGATCTATTAGTAATGGTCAGCTTCATGTATCACTACACTTCTACCTCCATCCTATCAACCAGGTCGTCTTCCTGGAATCTTACTATCTTACGATATGGGATATCTTATCTTAGGGTGGGCTTCACAC
>JAAGKN010000378.1_pt1 | contig 84993 bp, 65 predicted proteins | sample 6206371 | NCBI WGS metagenome assembly JAAGKN01 (sample SAMN11533720, study PRJNA540317) | gut metagenome | isolation source: fecal pellets from male and female animal of same cohort | host: Peromyscus leucopus | place: USA:CA | collected 2017 | reverse complement strand
AAATTCACGGCTCTTTCATTTAAAACTAGACAACAATCGCTGGTGTCTAAGAAGTTGATATCCAATGTTATTTTTTTATACTTTTAATAACCAACCGATAGATGAAAGATCCCGGTATGATATGTGCTCAATAAAAAGCCTCTAAATCAATAGGATTGTAAAATCCAACGATTTTTAAATGAAAGAGCCGTGCCGAAAATTTATGAGTCGGGGTCTTATTTTTGTTTTTTTATCTCATCTGTGTTAAATTTGCAATTTGAGAAGATTGGCAATGAACTTGTTTAGGAGAGTTCATTATGACAGCCGCTTTGAGATTGATTCGCAAATGATCCGGCAGCAGTTTTTTTCTAAGAAAGATCATTACCATCTCAAGAAATCACCATAGGGAAAAAATGAAAACAAACGTAGCAGTCTTTTTCGGAGGCAGATCAGTTGAGCATGAAATATCCTGCATATCTGCCAATCAGGCTATGAGAGCCTTTAATCCGGATAAATATAATGTAATTCCGATATATATTTCCAAGCAGGGACGCTGGTATACAGGCGATGTGCTTAAGGAAATGGGAAATTATCGAGATCTTAACGCTCTGATCAGTAATGCCGAAGAGGTGTATATGCGTCCGGAATATGGAGATTATAATCTCTATCGGGTTGATGTGAAGGGAGGATTGTTCAGTAAGAAAAATCCTGTTGTGGCAGAATTGCATGTGGCAATACCTGTGCTTCATGGCACGAACGGAGAAGATGGCGTGTTTGAAGGATTGCTGGAGACGATAGGAATCCCGTTTGCGGGATGCAACACATTATCGAGTGCCAACGGAATGGATAAGATCACGATGAAGATGATTCTCCGCGAGTGTGATATTCCGGTGGTGGATTATGTATGGTTTACCGATCGCCAGTGGCTTTCCGACAAGAATCCGATAGTGGAGAAAATAGAAAAGAAACTTGGATATCCGGTGATTGTGAAGCCGGCGAATCTTGGATCGAGTGTCGGAATCGGTAAAGCGTCAAACCGTGAAGAGCTTATAGCCCGCATCAATGACGCGGAGCAATTCTCACATCGTCTGATTGTAGAGCATATGGTAGAGCAGCTCAAGGAGATTAACTGTTCTGTGCTCGGCGATGCCGACGACCATCAAAGCTCTGTTTGCGAAGAGCCGTTCAAGTCGGGCGATTTCCTCTCATATGCTGATAAATATGGAGGCAAGAAGAGAACAGGCGCGAAAGGTATGCAGGGGAGCGACAAGCGTATTCCCGCCGACCTGCCCGATGCGACAACCAAGGAGATCCAGCGCATAGCAGGCGAGACATTCAGGGTGTTGTCGTGTCATGGAGTGAGCCGAATAGATGTCATGATTGATGAAAAGGACAACTCCATATATGTAAATGAGATCAATACAATCCCCGGATCATTGTCTTTCTATCTCTGGGAGGCAAGCGGGATTTCATTCTCACAGCTGATGGATAAGCTTGTGGCTCTTGCGTTGAAACGGAAACGCGATCTTGACCGCAAGACATTCAGCTACGACCAGAATATCTTCGCCCTCGGCGGAGGTGTAAAGGGTGGCGTGAAAGGTGCCAAAGGTGGAAAATGGGGCTGATTCCCACTGTGAGAAAAATCTACAAGTTCAGACAAGTTCATTCATACCATTTTAATCATGGATAATAAATTTAAAGAGTACAGCAAACAACTTAATCTGTCGGAGATAAACAAGGATATTCTCCGGCAATGGGATGCCCACTCCTTGTTTGAGACAAGCATGAAGGAGAGGGAGGGATGTCCTACGTTCGTGTTTTATGAGGGTCCCCCCTCGGCCAATGGTATGCCCGGCATTCATCATGTGATGGCACGAACTATAAAGGATATCATTTGCCGTTACAAAACAATGAAGGGTTTCCATGTAAAGAGAAAAGCCGGATGGGACACACACGGCCTGCCGGTTGAGCTTGGCGTGGAGAAAACTCTTGGAATCACCAAAGAGGATATCGGAAAGAAAATTTCAGTGGACGAATATAATGCCGCCTGTCGTAAGGAGGTGATGAAATACACCAAGGAATGGACAGATCTTACTCATAAGATGGGTTATTGGGTTGATCTTGATAATCCTTATATCACCTACGATAACAAATATATCGAAAGTGTGTGGTGGCTCCTCCGTCAGCTCTATGACAAGGGCTTCCTGTTCAAGGGCTACACAATCCAGCCTTATTCGCCGGCTGCCGGCACCGGCCTGAGCTCACATGAGCTTAATCAGCCCGGTTGCTACCGCGATGTTAAAGGATGTAACCGCCACTGCGCTGTTTGATATCGTAGAGCCGAAAGAGGAGATGCAGGGTTGGGGACGTGCATGTTTTCTTGCATGGACCACAACTCCTTGGACACTTCCTTCAAACACAGCATTATGTGTAGGCCCGAAATTTGATTATGTGGCAGTGCGCACATACAATCCCTATACAGCAGAGAAGGTTACTATCGTTATGGCCGAAGTTCTGCTTAAATCGTATCTTAAACCGGAGGGTGCCGAATTGCCTCTTGACAATTATGAGAAGGGGGATAAGATTGTCCCGTATCAGATTGTAGGGAGATATAAAGGCTCTGACCTTGTAGGAATGCACTATAAGCAGCTGATGCCGTGGGTGAAACCTACTGAGCGTGTAGATGAATTCTCACCTGAATATGTCAAGAAATATGCTGCGGAACACCCGGATAAAGTGTATGAAGCCGGTAACGACCGCTTTGTAGAGATCAGTGAAATGGCATTCCGTGTGATTCCCGGAGATTATGTCACAACCGAAGACGGTACAGGAATCGTTCATATCGCCCCGACATTCGGTGCAGACGACGCCAAGGTTGCCAAGGCCGCAGGTATTCCGCCGTTGTTTATGATCAACAAGAGAGGGGAGACCCGTCCGATGGTTGATCTTCAGGGTAAATTCTATCTTCTTGATGAATTGTCGGAAACATTTGTCGGGAAGTGTGTGAATAAGGCTACATATGAGAAATATGCAGGCCGTTTTGTGAAGAACGCATATGATCCCCGATTCAATCCGGACGGAAAATTTGACGAGAAGGCAGCTGCAGCAGCCGAGGATCTCAACATTGTTCTTTCCCTTGAGATGAAACAGGCCGGCGAGGCGTTCAAGATTGAGAAGCACGTTCACAACTATCCTCACTGCTGGCGTACTGACAAGCCGGTGTTGTATTATCCTCTCGACAGCTGGTTTATCCGCACGCCGCAGGCGCGTGAGCGTCTTATCGAGCTTAACGGCACATCAAGTGGAAACCGGAGAGCACCGGAACCGGACGTTTCGGAAAATGGCTTGAGAATATCCAGGACTGGAACCTGTCGCGAAGCCGCTACTGGGGCACACCTCTCCCTATCTGGCGCACAGAGGATGGACGTGAAGAGATCTGCATCGGCAGCTACGAGGAATTGTATGCTGAGATGGAGAAAGCGGTTGCGGCCGGTGTGATGTCGGAGAATCCTTGGAAGAAACGTGGATTTGAACCGGGTGTCTATACAAAGGAGAACTATGACCGCATAGATCTTCACCGTCCGTATGTTGATGATATCATTCTTGTGTCGCCTTCTGGCAAGCCGATGAAGCGCGAGCTCGATCTTATCGATGTGTGGTTTGATTCAGGATCCATGCCTTATGCGCAGATTCATTATCCCTTCGAGAACAAAGAGCTTCTTGACAGCCGTGAGGTTTATCCTGCTGATTTCATCGCAGAGGGCGTGGACCAGACCCGCGGATGGTTCTTCACACTCCATGCTATAGCCGGAATGGTGTTTGACTCCGTGGCCTACAAGGCTGTTATCTCAAACGGACTTGTGCTTGACAAGAACGGCAACAAGATGTCGAAGCGTCTCGGCAACGCCATCGATCCGTTTAACAATATCGAGAGATTCGGCAGCGACCCTGTGAGGTGGTATATGATTTCAAACTCATCTCCGTGGGACAACCTGAAATATGATGAGAACGGAGTGGCGGAGGTAAGCCGCAAGCTTTTCTCCACGCTTTACAACACATATAAGTTCTTTGCTCTCTATGCCAATGTGGATGGATTCACAGGAAGCGAGCCGGCTGTGGCAGCATCATCTCGTCCTGAAATCGACCGTTGGATTCTTTCATTGCTCAACACTCTTGTAAAAGATGTAACAGAAGCACTCGACGATTATGAGCCTACAAAAGCTGCACGTGCGATAGAAGAGTTTGTAAACGACAATCTCAGCAACTGGTATGTGCGCCTTAATCGTAAACGCTTCTGGGCTGGAGAGATGGATGAGAACAAACTCTCAGCCTATCAGACTCTTTATATATCCTTGATTACTGTAGCTCGTCTTATGGCACCATTCGCACCTTTCTACGCAGATCGTCTATACAGTGATCTTGTAGCTCCTGCGAGTCAGAAAGAGGGATATGCTTCCGTGCATCTTACAGATTTCCCTGAATGGGATGATGAGCTTATTGATTCTGAGCTTGAGCATCGTATGGCGCTTGCCCAGACAATCACTTCGAGTGTGCTCGCGTTGAGAAGAAAAGTTAATCTCAAAGTGCGTCAGCCGCTGCAGACTCTTCTTGTGCCTGTTATGAATGATGAACAGCGCAAGAGCCTTGAAGGGGTGATGAAGCTTATCCTCGATGAGGTCAATGTAAAGGAGATGAAGATTGTTGATAACGAGGAGAGCGGACTTGTCAAGAAGGTGAAAGCTGATTTCAAGAAGCTTGGCCCACGTTATGGAAAAATAATGAAAGACCTTGGCAAGGCTATAACTGCTATGGATGCCGCTCAGATCGCAGAGCTTGAGAAGAATGGCAACTACAGCTTTGAGCAATTGCCGGGCACGCCGACAATCACACTTGAGGATGTGCAGATAATCACAGAGGATATTCCCGGATGGCTTGTTTCAAGCGATGGGGATGTAACTGTGGCTCTCGATGTTACCCTCACTCCCGAATTGCGCAATGAGGGAATGGCCCGCGAACTGATCAACCGAGTGCAGAACATCCGCAAATCATCTGATTTCGACATTACAGATAAGGTGAATGTTGAATTCTCTCCGGTTGAGGAGGTTAAGAGTGCCGTGGAATCGTTTGGGGATTATATCTCTTCGCAGGTTCTTGCCAATAGCTTGACTCTCAATGAGAATCTTGATGAATCCAATTCCACAATGCTTGATATCGATGGTATAAAAGTATATGTCAGAGTTGAGAGAATTTGATAAACTTTCCGAGAGAGGGCCGAAAGGAGGGATATCCTCAGGTTGGCTCTCTCTCGTATTGATTCTTGCAGTGTTGGTGATCGACCAATGGAGCAAGATATATGTCAAGACACATTTCTATCTTGGAGAGGATCTCCCTGTTTTCTCTTGGTTTCATATCAAGTTTATCGAAAACAACGGAATGGCCTTCGGGATGGAGCTTACGAGTAAGATAGTGCTCACATGCGGCCGCATACTTGCTGTGGCGGCGTTGTGCTGGGTGCTATGTAAGATAAAGAATATTGCGGAGTTGCGAAAGGGATTTGTAGCGTCTGTCGCGCTGATAACCGCCGGAGCCGCAGGCAATATCTTTGATTGTGTGTTTTATGGAGAAGTGTTCAATAATCCTATGCCTCCGGCAATAGCTGAGGCTTTTCTACCGGGCGGGAGCTATGCCGGCTGGTTTGAAGGAAGAGTGGTGGATATGTTGTATTTCCCATTCTTCAGTTTTCAATGGCCTGAATGGATTCCTGTGGTAGGAGGCACGGATTACGAATTTTTCGCATATATCTTCAATGTCGCGGATTCCGCTATATGTGTCGGTGTTTTTCTTCTGATATTGTTTTATTCGAGAGATGTATCGGCAGCGATGAATTATTTCTCAAAGAAAAGGAATTCCGGCATATGAAAGTCTCATGAGGCTCATAGCCGCGGGAAAAGAGAGAAATAAATGAAATAGCTGCTTACTATAAAATAGCAATGACGTTTTCATGCTTTTGAAACTTCAAAGAGCGAAATGGAATGAGAAAATCATGTATAGCGATTATAAATCTGCTGTTGTCAGGATTGGCGTTGGTGTCGTGTGATAAAAGACCTGATGGCGTTCTATCCGACTCGGAAATGACAGATCTTCTTACAGATATGCATCTTGCTTCGGCATATGTCACTGTGGAGAGGAATGGTTATCTTCCGGATACAGCAAGGATGGAACTTGTGAAATCTGTGCTCGACAAGCATAAGGTGTCTCGTTCTGAGTACGACTCCACATTGCTATGGTATGGCAAGAATATTGACCTCTATCAGGAGCTTATGCGCAATGTCGACAAGCGTCTTGCCAAGATGCAGAAAGAATCGGGAGGAGATGTGCCTGCTTCCGGCAACGATTTATGGCCATATTTCCGTCATAGCCTGATCACAGAGGAAGGAAACAGCAATGTGCTCATTTTTTCCATTCCTGTCTCAGATTTGGAGAAGGGTTGCAAACTCACCTGGAAACTTCGGGCTAATAATGGGAATCAATTGAAGATGATGCTTGGAGTGGAATATACCAATGGTATGCAGTCATATGTGATTCGCAATTTCATGAATGAAACAAAATTGAATCTTGATCTTCAGACAGACACCGGGCTGAGTGTAAGCCGGATATTTGGTAATGTCGGGGCTCTCTCACGCAAGGGTTTGCCTTTATGGATGGATTCAATAGCTCTCGAGGAGAGTCCATATGATAGTGTGATGTATTTCCGTATCGGAAGCATGAGGAAATATTATCCACCGAAAAAGCATGAAAAGAAGATTGATAAAGATACTGTGAATGAAGCAGCCTCTTCTCACCTGCCAGCAAATCTCGCAAATGAAACACTATAACCCTAAAGCCGCAACTCCATTGATAGTTCAGTTGCGGCTTTTTTAAGTCTTGTTTTTGAAAATCTGTATTATGGGAAAACACAGGATATTGATAGTTGATGATGAGGAGTCATTGCGCAGCGGACTTCAGACGTATCTCGAATTGGAGGGTTTTGATGCGTATTCGGCTCAAAGCGGAGAGGAGGTTCTGGAATTGGATCTCAGCGATACGGATCTTATACTGCTTGATATTATGATGGATGGTATGAGCGGAGTTGAATTGGCTGAAATCCTGAAGAAAAATCCGGCGACATCCGGAATCCCGATAATTTTTCTGACAGCGAAAGATTCCGAAGATGAGATGGTGAACGGACTCGATATGGGAGCTGATGATTATATCACCAAACCATATTCTATCAAGAATGTGATTGCGAGAATATCTGCTGTATTGCGTCGCACCGGAATTCCTAAATCATCCGGGATAGAATGTGACAGAAATATGCTTGTGTGCAGAATTGACGGTAAATCAATTTCTCTGACTAAGAAAGAATTTGAATTGCTTGCACTCTTTCTTGAAAATCCGGGACGCATATTTACAAGAGAGGAATTGCTCAGCCGCATATGGAATGACAGGACAGTGGTTTTAGACAGATCTGTTGATGTCCACATAACAAGGTTGCGTGGTAAGATAAAACCGTATGGTAAGAATATTGTGACACGTTCGGGATATGGCTATGGGTGGCAGGATTAGATTTTCATTTCATCATAAAGTTTTTCTTGCACTTCTTGTATTATGCTGGATGCTTGTGGTTGTATTCACTATCTTTCAATACAGGCGGGAAAAGCATTTCCGGTCGGAGTTGATGAACATGGAGCTTCAGATGCATAATGAGCGAATAATTGATGATATGGGAAAAGGTGAGAGTATCGGCCATATTTCAAAACGTATAGACACTCCTGTAAATGATTTGCGTCTGACACTTATCGATGTTGATGGGAATGTGATATTTGATAATAATGATAAAACACCATTTCCTGAATCTAACCATAACGACAGGCCTGAAGTGATTGCCGCACGTAAGCAGGGGGCTGGATATGCTGTGGTAAGAATGTCGGAAAGTGACGATATCGAATATTTTTATTCGGCAACGCTTCTTGATGATGGAAGTGTGTTAAGAAGCGCTGCGCTATATGACCATACATTAAAGGATTTTCTGAAGGCCGACAGATCCTTTCTTTGGATAATGTTCTTGGTGACAATTGCTGTAAGTTTCGCCGGCTATTATATAACGCGCAGAATATCCACGAGCATCTCCAACCTTAATATATTTTCAGAAAAAGCGGGGAAGGGAGAGAGAATATATGATAATTGGAGTTTCCCGCATGATGAGCTGGGAAATATAGCTGGAAATATTGTAAGGCTGTATGTGGAGAGGGAGGAGCGTAGCCGTGACGCAATAAAGCAGGAGCGCGAAAAAATACGTTTGAAAAAACAGTTGACCAACAACATCAATCATGAATTGAAGACTCCGGTGGCTTCGATAAAGCTATGTTCCGATCTGTTGCTTGATCATCCGGAAATGGAATATAAGCGGAAAGAGGAATTTATCAGGATGATTAGCCGTGAGATAGGTAGGCTTTCCGACATGCTTGAGGATGTGGCATCTATTACAAGGATGGATGATGGCGCTGAAATGATAGAGAAGGAAACCATCGACTTGAAAAATCTGATTGAAAATGTCGTGGAGACGGAAAGGATAAAGACAGATATGGAGATCAGATGTATACTTCCGGAGATGGTTATCCACGGCAACCGACGTCTGCTGGAATCCATATTCAGGAATCTGATAGACAATGCAATTGCTTACAGTGGAGGATCTGAGATATGTATCTCTTCAGATGATGACGGCAATTTTATTGTCAGGGATAATGGATGTGGGGTGCCGGAGGAGCATATTGACCATCTGTTTGAACGATTTTATCGAATCGACAAGGGTAGGTCCCGGAAGAAGGGTGGCACCGGCCTCGGTCTTTCAATTGTGAAAAACGCAGTGTCGTTGCATGGAGGAGAAATACATGTTTCAAATGATGGCGGATTAAGATTTGACTTCAGGATGAAACTTAACAAAAATGTAACATAATCTTTATATTTACGCAACATATAATAATGAAATTTACATCGTCCTGATGCCGGAGGTTTTTATAAGGCTCTGCATTAATTAAGGATGTTAAGTGTCTCAAATAAATGAGTTAATATATTGAGTGGCTTTTGAAGTCAATGCTTCTTTCGGCGGCTTTTGCGCGTCTTCCGCCAAGTTTCATCGGTCACGGAGCCCGCATTGACTCACGCTTGTTGATTTTATAGGTGTTCGTCGATTGCTTCGCAATTCGCTCCCTCTTCAACTTGCGGAATCCATCGCAAAATCCATCCGAAATAAGCATTAACTCATTTATTCGAGCCACTTATCTGCTTAATCATTATTATATGGATATTGTATTTTTAGGAATAGTTGTATTTCTTTTTATGCTGGCAATATTTGATTTGTCAGTAGGGGTAAGTAATGATGCCGTTAATTTTTTATCTTCTGCCATAGGATCGAAAGCGGCATCATTCAAGTGTGTCATTGCGGTAGCGGCAATAGGAATATTGATTGGAGCTGTGATGAGCAATGGGATGATGGATATCGCGCGACATGGAATATTCAAGCCTGAAAATCTCTCTTTCTATGATATAATGGCTATTTTTATGGCTGTCATGGTGACGGATATAATCCTGCTTGATATATTCAATTCGTTAGGAATGCCGACATCCACTACTGTTTCCATGGTGTTTGAACTTCTTGGTGCGTCGTTTGTGGTGGCCTTGTTCAAGCTTGCATCCCCCGACAACACACTTGGAATCGGAGAATTCCTGAACACAGAAAAAGCTTTATCTGTGATTTTGGGAATATTTCTATCTGTGGCCATCGCTTTTCTCTTTGGTACAATAGTACAGTTTATCTCCCGACTTATCTTTACCTTTGAATATAAGGGTAAAATGAAGTGGAAGGCCGGGCTTTTCGGAGGAATAGCTTGTACTGCGATCATTTATTTTCTGCTTATAAAGGGATTCAAAGATATGTCGATAATGACACCTGGGTTTAAAATGTGGATAAAAGAGAACACATTGGTCATTATCGGAATTTCCCTTATAGGGTTCACACTCCTCATGCAGTTGCTGTATTTCCTTAAAGTCAATGTATTCAAGATAGTTGTGCTGCTGGGCACATTCTCCCTTGCAATGGCTTTTGCCGGGAACGATCTTGTAAATTTCATCGGAGTGCCGTTGACATCATTTGATTCCTACCAGGATTATGTGGTAAATGGAGCCGGCAATCACCATCAATTCATGATGGGCAGTCTTAATCTGCCAGCCAAGACACCGTTTTACTTCCTTGTCGGAGCCGGAATGATAATGGTAGTGTCTCTTGCGACATCAAAAAAAGCGAGACAGGTTACACAGACAACAATCGGATTGAGTTCACAAAATCAGGGAGAGGAGATATTCGGATCTTCACGGATAGGGCGTTCGCTCGTGCGTTATGTGTTCAATGCCTGCAAGCGTGTCAATGAATTGATTCCGGAGAAAATAAGATTGTGGATCTCACAACGTATGGATACAAGTGTGCAACAACCTGAAAATGGAGCAGCGTTTGATCTTGTGAGAGGTGCGGTAAATCTCATGCTTGCGGGAATGTTGATAGCCTGGGGAACATCGATGAAGCTTCCTTTGTCTACTACATTCGTGACATTTATGGTGGCGATGGGAACCTCGCTTGCCGATAGGGCATGGGGAAGGGAAAGCGCTGTGTTTCGCATTACGGGTGTTATTTCTGTAATCGGAGGATGGTTCATTACCGCGGGGGTGGCATTTATCGGAGCAGGAATTGTGGTTTGCATGATGCATATGGGTGGCGTCCCGGTTATGATAGCCGGTGGAATAATCGCACTTGTAGTTCTTCTGAGGAGTAATATCCGTTTTAAAAAGAAAAGAGATGAGGGAGTCGGTGATTCTCTTTTTTACACAATTATCAATGTAGAAAAGAGTGAGGATGTATGGCCCTTGCTTAGAAAATATTTGAATGAAAAAGAAAAGGAATTCCTATTGTTCGGAGCATCGGCATACAGAGATATCATAATCGGCTTTATGAATAATAAAGTCAAATTACTTTCCGTTGTGGAAAAACAATTGAATACAGAGAAGGGTATGTTGAAATCACAGCGGCGGAAACTTACACTTTGTTTCAGGAAAGCATCTCCGTATATAGTAATGGAGAAGCGGACTTGGTTTCATCTGAGCGACAACATGTCGATTTCCATGATTTATAGTTTTCAACGAATTAATGAGGTGTGCAAAGAGCATGTAGACAATAATTTCACACCGTTGCCTCTGCAATATCATGATCCACTTGAGACAATATGCAATGAGGTATGTGCATTGTTCGCATATGCTGAGAAGGCCGTTGATGCAGACAACCCTATGGTAATTGATTCACTAAGAAAACGTTGCGACTTATTAAAGCAGACGCTTACATCAAAAACCAGAGATGTCTACGACCTGTTGCATAACGGAAATTCATCTGATATGACAGTTGCATATGTCTATCTTAACCTGCTTCAGGAAAGTCAGGAACTTGTCACATCATTGAGAAAGATGCTCAGAGCGATAGGGAAAATCAATCTTGAGCCTTCACGCTATCGAAGTTTCTCACAGAGAAACCTTGCTTTACAGTAATTCTATTTTCCGGAAAGGTCCGGATTTCCTTATTGAATGGAAGGGGATTCCAATTTCATTGCAAATGATGATTATTTCCTCTTCCTTCTTTTTATGTATGGAGGAATGGATAATCACGGTTTTGGGTTTGAGTGACTTGATGATTTGAGCGAAATCCCCTTTGCAACTGCGCGATATAATGAGGTAGTCGCACATAGGAAGAGTCTCAGGATTCTCGATATTTGAATTTGCGATTATTATGCGGTTTTCAGAAAGAGTATGCATCGAAGTTGTCTGTGGCAATCCGGTGATAGTGTTTGAAGAGAATGAATGATAATGCAGGATAGAGATGCGGTCGAAGCGTGATTGCACGATAAAGCCTTCAGGATTGGATTGTCCCGTCAGCAGAGGAATTGACACGATTGAGGCTATCATCAGAATAGATCCTGAGTAGACGAGGATTTTTCTTTTCGGAAGATAAAACGACGCTCCGATTGTAAAAAATCCCGCTATCCATAGAAGAGGGGCTGTTGGATTGAGAGATAGGTGTAATGCGCTGTCGCCACAGGCATTGGCCAATGTTGATATGATCTCTGTGAAGATAGTGAACAGGAAGTTCAGGAATTGAGCGAGAAAAGGTATGTGTATACTCACCGCTGACAATGCAATCTGCAATGCTGAAAGAGCAAGGAAAAAGGGGAGTAAGGGGAGAGCGATCAGATTTGCAGGAATAAAAAGAGTAGGGATGGATGAGAAATAATAAGCGGTTATCATCCATGATGCGGAAGTAGCCACTATTGTAGATAAAATAATGGCCATAAAATTATGAAGTCGTGGATGATGAAGATGATCAATAGGATTGATTTTGGGAATGAATAGGATGAGAGATGTCACACACACTACACTTAGCTGAAAACCTATGTCGAAAAGGGAATCGGTATCAGCTAAAAGGATAATAAGGATGGCACATAAAAGAGCATTCAGGGAATTATGTTTTCGTTCAAGTATACGAGATAGCGTAAAGAAAGAAAGCATAAGGGCAGCTCTTACGGTTGAGGGAGCCATGCCGCTGACAAATGTGTAACACCACATTATAAGTATCACCGTAATGAGTCTTATTTTATAGTTTCCCGTAAAGTTAAGAGGGAAAAGCAACCATAGGAAAAAGGATGCGATCAATGCGATATGCATTCCGCTTAAGGCAAGGATATGGGCTATTCCGGCATCAGCAAAATCCTCATGTAATTCAGGGTCAAGATAATCCCTGTCTCCAAGCATGATTGAAATCAGAAACTTGGTGAGAGGTTGTGAAAAACCGGCTTTCTCTATTGCAATCTCTAAATAATCCCTGCATTTTTCAGCAGAGGAGAGAAGAGAGAATGATTCTCCTGTGATTGTGATATTCTCGCCGGAAGTTTTCGCAGTGTAAAGGATGTTTCTATGAAACATTTTATCAGCATATCCGGGGAGATATATATTCTTCGGGTCTTCAATGCGTCTTAATTCTGTTGTGGCCACTATAATGTCGCCAGGTCTGGCAGAAACGGCATCTGTCTGAAGCAGTAATTTTGAGTCATCTGCCACAATCCAGTTCCTGTTATCCGGTGAATTATAGGCCATCAGGGATATAAGTAGCTTATCGCCGGAAGTGGAGTAGCTTTTCTTCTCGACGCGCCCTTTTATCACGTTGATTTTTTCAATAGAAGAATTGTCAATCGGAGCGGGTTGAAATAAAATGGCATCAAACATGCCGATAGCGGCAAATAGAAAAGCGATGAAGATGGGATAATATTTATTCAGACTATAGCTTTTCGCCGGATTTTTGGAGCTGCGCAGTAAGATATACCATCCGGACACACCGATGATGAAAAATGCCAAAGCCACAGGAATCCCTCCTCCATAAGAGTGTATCATTATCCCGGCTATGAGGGATAAAACAGGGATGAGAAGAGGGATACGCGATTTCATCGTGATTCTATAGTGTGTTTATACTCAAGTAATGAGAGATAGTAAAGAGGGAGAGACAGGATAAAGAGAGGGAGAGAGAAAAATAAGGGAGAGGGAATAAAGAGGGAGAATTATCTGTTAGTTCTCTTTATTCCAGATTTCCCATGAAGCATCAGCTTGCGCGTATAGCATCTCCAAGCCATTCTTTACAGAAGCACCTTGTGATGCTGACAATTCCATGAATCTTGTGACGGCAGGATTGTAGACAAGGTCAATGCAAATATGTTTTGGCTTAATAAGATGATAGGGGAGATCCGGAGCGTTTCCGATATTGGGAAACATTCCGAGTGGGGTAGCATTTACAATGATGGCTGCTTCATCCATTATTGCTGATGTGAGCTCTGAATATGTAATCGTAGATTCTGTCTTATTACGAGATACTATCATAGGAATGAGTCCGGCATTTTGAAGAGCATGACTTACTGCTTTGGAAGCCCCTCCGGAGCCTGCAATGATTCCTGTTTTCCCTTTTTCAATCTCAAAACAGGATATTGATTTCCGAAAACCGATGGTGTCGCTATTATAACCATGAAGAGACGTTTTTCCCTCTCTATGAATGATCTTGACAACATTGACAGCTCCGATAGCTTCTGCTTCAGGCGATATGAAGTCGAGATAGGGTATGATTGCCTGTTTGTAAGGAATTGTAACATTCAGGCCACGAAGATTTGGATGCCCGGAAATAAGCTCCACCACTTTCCCGATATTATCTATCGGGAAAGGGATGTAGCGTGCGTTTATATTTTCTCGTTTAAACTTCTCGTTGAAGTAGCCGGCTGAGAAAGAGTGTCCTAAAGGATAGCCGATCAATCCATATTCATCCATATCAGTGAAAGACCACGTTCATTTAATTTGAACAGCTACTTACCAAATGATCACACGTTTATCCTCCGGCAAAAACATAGTGTCGCCCTCTTTCATGTCAAATGCCTCATGGAAAGGAGCAATGTTGCGGAGGGTAATGTTGACCCTGTTTTCCGGCAAAGAGTGTGGATCGGTGGTGTTGCGCGAAAGTACCTCCTCATCTCTCATATTATTTGCCCATACAGCGGCATATGAAAGATAGAATCTTTGAGCAGGTGTGAATCCGTCAATGATGTTTCCCTCAGTCTCTTTGGCGTTGTCAAGATATGCGGTCAAGGCAATTCTGAGTCCACCCTGATCAGCGATATTTTCACCCAATGTAAATCTGCCATTGGCATGCACACCGGGAGCTACTTCTACATTATTGAATTGTTCAACAAGTTTATCTGCCAATTTATTAAACTCAGCGACATCATTCTCTTCCCACCAGTTTGAAAGATTACCATCCTTGTCGAATTGACGTCCCTGATCGTCAAAACCGTGAGTCATTTCATGCCCGATTACAACTCCGATTGCTCCATAATTCATGGCATCATCGGCAAGGGGATCGAAATAAGGGGGCTGTAGGATGGCGGCCGGGAAACATATTTCATTTGCAGAAGGCATGTAGTAGGCATTTACTGTCTGAGGAGTCATCATCCATTCCTCTTTATCAACAGGCTTTCCAAGACGTCTGTAATTATCCATGGTGAACCATTCGCTTGCCCGGAGCACATTCTCATGAAACGACAGGGAGGGGTCTACAGAAATTTCTGAATAGTCTTTCCATTTATCAGGATATCCGATCTTCACTTTAAGTGATGATAGCTTTTCAAGCGCTTTCTCTTTGGTAGGAGCACTCATCCAGGTCAATGAGGAGATATGTCTGCCGAGCGATTTGCGGAGGTTTTCCACCATGTTCAGCATATAATCCTTGTTTTCCTTCGGAAAATACTTCTCAACATAAAGCTGTCCGACAACTTCCCCGAACATCCCTTCCGGGATAGCCATAGCTCTTTTCCATAGCGGCTTAGGCTCTTCCTGACCAGACATCACTTTTCCATAGAGCTCGAAATTCGCATCATGGAAATCATCACTCAGAACTCCACTCGCTGACGATACAGCTCCCATCACAAGATAATCCTTTATCTTCTGCAGGTCGAGATCGGGGAGATATGAATTTATGAATGTCATAAATTTCATGGAAGAGACATTCGCTTTTTCAATAGAGTCGATGTCGATGCCATGGAAATATTCTTTCCAGTCGATAGCAGGAAATCTGGTGCAAATTTCATCGAAAGAGAGCATGTTGTATGAAAGCTGGGGATTTCTTCGTTCCTCCTTGGTCTTCTTGTTTCGGGCTATCTCAGTTTCGATCTCAATAACATTATCCCATACTCTCTGCTGTTCTTCAGAAGAATATCCGATAAGCTCAGCCAGACGCATTATATATTTCCGGTAGGCTTCCATTATCTTGTCGTTGGTTTCGTTTTTCTCAAGATAATAGTCGCGGTCGCCGAGGCCGAGTCCCACTTCGCCGATATACATTATATTCATTGAGGAATCTCCCATATCCGGCCCTACTCCTGTGCTGAAAAAAGCAGAAGTGATGCTTCTTGCCAGCCAAGAATATAGAGATGCAAGAGAATCCTTTGTTGCATTGTTGATACGCGCCACAATATCCCTCACAGGCTCGGCACCTTCCTTATTCCTGCGTTCCATATCCATTGCCATCTGATAAATATCGTGCACTTTCTGGGCATTTGTGCCTGCGATTCTCGACTGTGGATTATCGCCCAGGCCAAGAATGAGCTCCTTTACCTGTTCGCGCGATAAATCGCGAATTTTGTCGAACATGCCGAAAGAGGCGTATTCAGGTTTCAGAGGATTCTCTTTCTTCCATCCTCCATTGGCATACATATAGAAATTATCGGCAGGCGAAAAGGAGAGATCCATATTCTCGCGTGCCACACCATGGCGTTGCATATCTTTTATTTCTGAGTCATTCATTTTTTTTCAAGAGTTTCAAAGCGTGTTGTTTTAATTTAAACGTGCTTTACAAGAGTTGGCTATTTCAAACGCTTCCCAATGCTTCAAATTCTTCCTGAGCGAGCTCCCATGCCGACATTGCGTTGTCAAGACGCTTCACGGTGTCGTCAAAAGCACTCAATGTTTCGGGAGAGGCATCTCCTCCGGCAATCTTATCCTCAAGCATCTTCTGCCGGGTCTCCAGTTTCTGAATCTCCTCTTCAGCCTTCTCGACTTCCCGCTTTGCCTTACGGATAATTTTCTCCCGCTCCTTCATTTCCGCATAGGATAATTTCCGCACCTCTTTTGGTGAAGGTAGCTCATCGGATGTTGATGTTGAATCTGACAGGGGAGAGTCGGCGGTTGAGTTCCCCTTTTCAAGCTCATTGAGAGAATCAATATTCTTTTTTCTTAGGAATTCATATATTCCACCGATGTTCTCTCTTACCTTTCCTCCCCCGAATTCATATACCTTTTCCACAAGTCCATCAAGGAATTTACGGTCGTGGCTCACAACAACCACTGTGCCTTCAAAATCCTTGATAGCTTCCTTAAGAATCTCCTTTGTGCGAATATCAAGGTGGTTGGTGGGCTCGTCAAGAATAAGGAAATTTACAGGCTCAAGGAGAAGCTTTATCATGGCAAGCCTTGTTTTTTCACCTCCGGAAAGCACCTTTACCTTTTTGTCAACATCCTCTCCACCAAACATAAATGCTCCGAGGAGATCGCGTATTTTAGTGCGTATATCCCCGACAGCCACTCTGTCGATTGTGTCAAACACTGTAAGCTCTCCATCGAGAAGCTGTGCTTGATTCTGAGCGAAATAACCAATCTTTACATTATGTCCGATCTTAAGGTTTCCGGTAAAAGGAATTTCTCCCATTATACATTTCACAAGAGTGGATTTTCCTTCACCATTTTTCCCAACGAAAGCAACCTTTTCTCCTCTTCGGATTGTGAATTCGGCTCCGTCAAACACCTGATGATTTCCATATGCTTTCCCTACATTCTCTAATATAAGAGGGAAGTCTCCGGAACGTTCAGCCGGGGGAAATTTTAGATGCAGATGAGAATTGTCTACTTCATCAACCTCAATCGGCACAATCTTCTCAAGCTGCTTTATACGGCTCTGCACTTGCACAGCTTTAGTGGCCTTATATCTGAATCGTTCGATGAAATCGGTGATGTCGGCAATCGTTTTCTGCTGATTCTCATAGGCGCGCATCTGCTGTGCCACTCTCTCTTTGCGTAATTCCACAAAGGGAGTGTAACTCACTTTATAGTCATATATTTTTCCACAGGAAATCTCTATAGTACGTTTGGTTACATTGTCGAGAAACGCACGGTCGTGGCTGACAAGCACAACAGCCTTCGCTTTTTTATTGATGAAGCTTTCAAGCCATTGGATGGATTCTATGTCGAGATGGTTGGTAGGCTCGTCGAGTAAAAGGAGATCCGGTTTGCGAAGCAATATCTTCGCCAGCTCGACACGCATACGCCAACCGCCTGAAAACTCACTTGTGTTCCGATTGAAATCATCTCTTGAGAAACCAAGTCCAAGTAACGTTTTCTCAATTTCAGCATCCATATTCTCGGATGAGGAGATATTAAGCTGCTGTGAAAGGATATCGTGTCGTTCTATAAGAGCTGCATATTCCTCACTTTCATAATCAGTGCGCTCGGCAAGAAGATTGTTTAGATTGTCAATTTCTTTGGAAAGGTCTTTTATATTGCTGAACACTTTCTCCACTTCGTTAAACAAAGTGGTTTGGTCGGCAATATTCATCTGCTGAGGCAAATATCCTATTGAGAGGCCTGTGGGCATAGAGATATTTCCGGAAGTAGGCTGATCCTCTCCGGCAAGGAGCTTGAGAAGAGTGGATTTGCCGGCACCATTTTTTCCGGCAAGCGCTATTTTATCGGCCTTATTTATTACAAAACTGACATTTTGAAACAGAGGCTTCGCAGAGAATTCAACTGAAATATTGTTTATAGAAACCATATGTTAGAGTCTCAGATAAAAAAGTTAAAGAATATGGTGGCTTCTGGAATAAAACTCATGGACACATGTGTGACGTGTTTATGCTTTCCTGTGTGCACACTTTTATTCATTCTACAAATTTAGTCAAAAACAAGGGCAAAAAAAAGAGATGCTGCAAAGCATGCAACATCTCTTTATAAGTATCATTCAGAAATTTTATTACATCATGCCGCCCATGCCACCCATTCCGGGAGCTGCCATAGGCGCTGCAGGAGTCTCCTCCTTCTTGTCAGCGATGACACATTCGGTGGTGAGGAACATGCCGGCAATGCTTGCTGCATTCTCAAGAGCCACACGGGTAACCTTTGCAGGATCAATCACACCGGTTGCGAAGAAGTTCTCGAAAGAGTCGGTTCTTGCGTTATATCCGAAGTCGCCGGTTCCCTCTTTTACTTTCTGAACGATCACAGCACCCTCAACTCCGGCATTTGCAACAATCTGACGGAGCGGCTCTTCAATGGCACGACGGATGATGGCAATACCGGTGTTCTCATCGTCATTAACGCCTTTGAGCTCATCGAGCATGGAGACAACGGATATATGCTACACCGCCACCGGGAACAATACCCTCGGCAATAGCCGCACGGGTGGCTGAAAGAGCATCGTCTACGCGGTCTTTTTTCTCTTTCATCTCAACTTCCGAGGGAGCACCGATGTAAAGCACGGCCACGCCACCTGCGAGTTTTGCGAGACGCTCGTGGAGTTTCTCTTTGTCATAGTTGGATGTGGTGGTCTCGATCTGAGCCTTGATCTGGCGTATGCGGCCTGCGATGGCATCCTTGACGCCTGCGCCGTTAACGATAGTGGTGTTGTCTTTGTTTACGGTAACTTTCTCGGCTGTGCCGAGGTCCTTGACGGTAGCCTGAGCAAGCTGCATGCCCTTGACTTCGCTGATTACGGTTCCGCCTGTAAGGATAGCAATATCCTCAAGCATCTCTTTGCGGCGGTCTCCGAAACCTGGAGCCTTGACTGCGCAAATCTTAAGTGAGCCACGCAGACGGTTCACTACGAGTGTGGCAAGAGCCTCGTTATCAACATCTTCTGCAATAATGAGAAGGGGACGGCCGGATTGAGCCACTGCTTCCAGAATAGGAAGCATATCTTTGAGGTTGGATATTTTCTTGTCGTAGAGAAGGATATAGGGTGAATCCATCTCACACTCCATCTTCTCGCTGTTGGTCACAAAATAGGGAGAGATGTATCCGCGGTCAAACTGCATACCCTCAACAACTTCTACTGTAGTTTCGGTGCCTTTTGCTTCCTCAACTGTGATTACACCCTCTTTCTTAACTTTTTTCATAGCCTCTGCGATAAGACGACCAATTTCCTCGTCGTTATTTGCAGAGATGCGGGCTACATTCTCAATCTTTTCAATATCGTCGTCAACTTCCTCGCTTTGTGCGCGGATTCCTTCAACGACTTTAGAAACTGCTTTGTCGATACCTCTCTTGAGATCCATCGGATTAGCTCCGGCTGCTACGTTCTTAAGACCAACGTTTACGATTGCCTGAGCAAGAACGGTTGCAGTTGTTGTGCCATCACCGGCCTGATCACCGGTTTTTGAAGCAACTTCCTTCACGAGCTGAGCGCCCATATTCTGGAAAGGATCCTCAAGTTCAATTTCGCGAGCCACTGTAACACCATCTTTAGTGATGTGGGGTGCTCCGAATTTCTTTTCGATAATTACATTTCTACCTTTGGGGCCAAGTGTCACCTTTACTGCATCTGCAAGAGCGTCGACACCATTTTTAAGCTCCTCGCGAGCTTTGATATTGAATTTGATTTCTTTTGCCATGATTTAAATTTTTTCTTTGAGAAGAGATAATGATAAGGAGAGTGAATTATTGAGCTATCACACCAAGAACGTCGCTTTGGCGCATGATCAGATATTTTGAGCCTTCGATTTCAATTTCTGTGCCGGCATATTTGCCAAAAGAACAACATCGCCGGCTTTGAGCACCATCGGTTCGTCCTTTGTGCCGTTGCCGACTGCAAGCACTTTTCCTTTAAGAGGTTTTTCTTTTGCTGAATCAGGGATGATGATGCCACCCATGGTGACTTCTTCTGCAGCTGTAGGTTCGATAAGAACTCTGTCTGCCAATGGTCTGATATTCATAATTCAGGTTATATTAAATTGTATTCTGTAATTTGCCTTGTCAAATAATGTGCCAACTTTAGATTGTGGGGCTAAATTGGAACATAATCATTTGTAGAAACGTAATAGTGGGAAGTTTTGTTCAAGAATTGGAGTAGGAGGTGAATTGGGAGAAATGAGATTTTGGGGAAGACAGGGATATTTGGAAAGAAAAGATTGGAAGGGGAGGATGTAAATAGTAAAGCTCATAATCTTATTGGATTATGAGCTTTGATATGATTGATTTTTGGTGGGGGCTGGAATGTTATTTTGTGATGATGTATGAGCGCTCCGGAGCTGCGGCACCGGTTAATCTTCCATTCTTCACTTTGAATTCAACTCCATACACTCTGTCTTTGTATTTTCCTGAAGGGAGATTTGTAGGGATATCTATTTTTTCTGCATTTTTGGAAAGGTTGACAATCGCTGCTCCTTTTTTGCCACGGTTGACAACGATAACAGAGCCATCGTCGGATATGCGGATATCCTCTTTCTGACCATTCATCTCTTTTCTGAAATTATTTACCGCTACAACTTCCGGATGAAAGTATTCATCATTTCCTTTTGCTCCAAGAACATTGTTGCCGTAATAATTTGTGCGTGTAGATCCTGCGGGACGATTGAAGAAAAGGGGAGTGCCGTTTTGACGAGCGGTGATAAGTGTCCATCCAAGGCGAATCTGTGAATCTGTCAAATGAGCTGATTCGTTGCCGTTGCAATATGTGTCGTGGCTTTCAACCCATGATGTGAGATATTCAGGTGCGGCATCATGTCGCCAGTTTAGAATATCAACATCTTTTGCATTGCGCTTGTCGAGCATCTCTCTGATCACATGGCCATATGAGGATGCTGTCTGACCCATATAATCGGCATATTCAGCTTCAGGAACATTCTTGTCTTGAAGCACCTCTCCATAAACAAACAAGGAATCATAGGGAACAGCCAGTTTCACACCTTTCACAGCTTTTCTGCCGGTGGCCACATCCCAGAAATCATTTTCCTTTACACCGGAAGCTGCATCAACAGGATCGGAATGTACTCCGATATGCTTTGCTGTGTCATATCTGAAACCACGAACACCCATTTTCAGAAGTTCATTTACAAACTCCATGTAATATTTCTGGAAATCGGGATTTTCTGTATTCACATCCGGTAGGCCACCAACACCCTGGAGTGTACATTCCACACGGTCGGTGTAGTTATGTATAGGTTTGAGTCCGTTTGAATGGAACATCTTTTCGCGTCCACCCACAGCTTTGTAGAAATCGCTTGAAACGGCGTCGATATCAAAAGCTGTATGGTTGGGAAGCACATCCACAATAACACGTATATCATACTTGGCTGCAGAATCGAGCATTGCCTGCATCTCTTCTTTGCTTCCAAGAATCTTGTTGCCTACTTTCCAATCGGTGGGCTGATAGTAGTAATACCAATTTCCTTTATCTACATTCTCGTCGAAAATCTTTTCACAGCTGCCTTCCGGAGCATAGTGTGGCTGAACCGGAGATGTCTGGATCATTGAAAATCCGGCATCTGCTATTGATTTCATATTTTGTGCGATAGTGGGGAAATTCCAGCTCCACACATGAAGAATTGTTTCAGTGTTTACTGCATTCGGATTTACAGTCATGCGGTCTTTTGCAATTGAAGGAAACATAATTGCAAGAGAGGCGATAGAGGTGATGAATATCTTTTTCATGTAAGAATATTATAAAAGTCGTCAATAAGAACCGGTTGGAATTTAGACAGGCTCTAAAATTGTACAGGTTCTGTATGATCAGGATAAAATTGCCGTATAAACAAAAAACACAACCGATAAAATCAGTTGCGTGATTGTTGCCTTGGAAAGACTCGAACTCTCACAAACGGAACCAGAATCCGGTGTGCTACCATTACACCACAAGGCAAAATTGATTAAGCAGGGTCGCTTTGTTTTTGACGATGCAAAGTTCGCACTTTTATCTGAATTATCCAAATAATCTGAATAAAAATTTCAGAAAATTTCATCATTCATTGATGATTCTGCGAGCCCCGATATATCTGTTGGCGTAGTAACCTTCGCATTTACTGATTTTTACGCCTTTTATGCTGGCGTGTATAAATTCAAAATTGCCGTTGTCGTCGGCGGAAACGACAATTCCGACATGCCCCACATTCTTTCCGCTGCTTCTGCTTGTGAAGAATACGAGGTCGCCTTTGCGGAGTTCTTTGCGGTCGACAGATTCTCCTTCAAGATATTGAGCTCTTGACGCCGGGCTGATATTGTAGCCAAACTGACGATATACATAGCTTGAAAAGCCGCTGCAGTCGAATGTGGCCGGACCTTTTGAGCCGTGGCGGTATTTTTTACCTATATGTTTACGGGCTTCGACAAGGAGGTCGTTAAGCATCTGAGAGGAGCTTGCTGAAAGTGAGTGATGGTTTTCACGTTCCGCAACATCTTCCTTTATAAAGTTGCTTACGCTTGAACGGTCGATCTTGGATTTTTTAGCATTAGCCAACAATTGAGAGTGGGCAGATGCATGTGCATTGGATTTAGAGGGTTTTTCCGCTGAAACAAACAATGCAGAGGCTGAGAGTGTTATAATGGTCAGTAATGTACGTAATTTCATCTGAAAAAGTTTCTCTGGGAAAATCATTTAAATAAGGAGATAACAATTGATTTTCCGGATTCAATCCGGCATATGCCGAATAACACTGTAACAAAGTTACGCAATTCCTAACCCTATTGCAAGAGGGATAAAGCTAATTATCAAATCTTTAAGACTTATTATGGAATGGCACACATCGCAAACACGTGTGCAGGTAATTCATTCCATTAATTCAAGAGACTTAACGGTAAGTAGTTGATGTTTGATATTTATTTGCCTGTTTATCAGCTATTTACTAAATATGAGTTGAGCCAATGATTCTTCTGTGAGTCCCGGTATTATTTTACATGGTTTTATCTCCGAAACAACCTCTTTTATAGCTTTTTCAAGAAATGGAGTACCGTTTATCCGGTCGCAAATCAGATGGTCGGTATCTTCATTCATGAAGAAATCACCCGATATGCGGAAATCATTTATTATATTTCCGGGTGTGATGGTGTAGTCGATATAAAATTCTCCGACACCTTCCAGTCTCATATGATTTGATACTCTGTTGGAAAGGGTCTCATCATTATCGCAAATAGATGAATCATCAGGTATGTTAATGAATGATTTATCGTAATATGTGTTTTCAATCGCTATAATCTCCTTAAGATCATCCTCGGATATTATATAGGGATTTGAATCTGTGATTGATTCAATCATATATTTTTCAAATTGGACAGGAGATAAGCTGATACCCTCTTCTTGCAAGCATGTAACACGTGATTGCACCGATTTAACACCTTTCGACTCAAGTTTCGCTTTCGATGGTGTAAGGGCGTTAGCTATATGGGATGGATCGAAATGATAAAGCATTGTGCCATGAGCTATACAGCGTCCCGGAATATGATAGAAAGCATTTCCTGAAACCTTCTTATCATTTATTGTGATGTCGTTTCTTCCTGTTGCCACAGCGTTGATGCCGAGTTTACAGAGAGCATCAGCTATCATCGATGTATAATGAGCAAAAGTTGTGGTTACATCGTCGCCGGGGGTAATATAAGAGAACATGAAATTTTCTCTGTCGGCAAACACAGCGCCTCCGCCGCTCCGCCGCCTTACAACATCAATCTTATTATCTTTACAATATGCGAGGTTCACCTCTTTGCTGATCTCCTGATTTCTTCCGCATATTACAGTAGGATTTACCTGCCAGGAGAAAAAATAATCATCGGCCGGGAGATTGCGGGCCACCCATTCCTCAGTGGCAAGAAAAAAGGGGAGACGTCGGTTGAAGGTATCAATGTATTCCGGGAAACTTATATGTCGCATGGTAGAATGTTAAATGGTTTATTGCTTCAAAATTATTAATAATATGTCATGCTTCAAAGAGGAAAAAATAATAATAGTGCTCTAATTTTTTTTAGGCTATTTTAATGATGTATTAAGATGTTGATTTTTAATTGTATATGGTTGCGATGACGCATGAATGCTAAAAATTGAGATGAAAAAAGTGATGAAATAATTTGCAGTTTACTGAAAAAGTTGTAACTTTGCATCGTCTTAAGAGAGAGACATTATGAAAATGCCTTGTGGTGTAATGGTAGCACACCGGATTCTGGTTCCGTTTGTGAGAGTTCGAGTCTTTCCAAGGCAACAAAGTCGCAGCTTATTGTTAACAATAACTGCGACTTTTTTCTTTTAAGCTCAATTGAACAGGACCTTTATACGACTTTTAAAATAAAGAAAATCATTATGAAAATGCCTTCAGATCCTTTTATGCTGCTCAGCATGGTCAACATGCGGTTGCGTGATGGAAACTACTCTGATCCCGAGGAATTGTGTAAAGAGGAGGATTGGGATTTTAAAGAAATGACTTCCCGTCTTGAATCTGCCGGATTTATATATCTCCCTGAAGTAAAGCAATATAGATAAATAGCTATACTGGTTGGAGTGATGTTGGCAACAAAAAAATTTTTGCTCCTATATAAAAAGTTTATAACTTTGCGGCTGTAATGGTTGCCTATATGCGTAATTAAACGTGTAAGGCATTAAAAGGGAATCCGGTGAGAATCCGGAACAGTACCCGCTGCTGTAATTCCAAATTACGGTTGCACTAATACCGTTGACACAAATCATTTTTTAATATTTATGTCGACGGAGTCATTGAAGCTGTCGAGTGGCTGATTTAATCAGATGCTTGCGCTTTGAGAAGGCTGTGTTAACCGAGGATAAGTCAGAAGACCTGCCAAAACCGCTGAAAAAGATAAAGCCTGCGGGATTATGGGCAATTCTTTCTGACTTGATAGCATAGGAGCTTTATTAATAGATGATACTATTTAAAAGAATTCCGGATATATGCTTTTTTTATTTGCTTTCATAGAGGCAATCCAAAGTTGCCTGCGATGACTGCTGTTAAAATCAGATAAGATAATCATACCCGTATGCCTCTTTTTGAGCGTATACGGGATTTTTTTTATGAATTTATTATGTCTGATAGAAAGGGAAATATCAAATTGTGGGTTACGTTGCTTCTTGCTGCTGTAATTGCTATTCCTGTGCAAGCCTCTGTAGAACCTGTTGATAGTGTGGGTTCTTATGAAGCGTTGAAGGAATTGGTGGTAACGGCTACCCGAAAGAAAGGGGAGGTGGTTCCTTCCCAGACATTAAGCGGGAAAGACCTTGAAAGACTTAACAGCAACAGTGTGGCAGATGCCATGAGATATTTTGCCGGAGTTCAGATAAAAGATTATGGGGGTGTCGGGGGAATAAAAACTGTAAATGTGCGGTCAATGGGAACAAACCATACCGGAGTAGCGTATGATGGAGTGCAGTTAGGAAACGCACAGAACGGACAGATTGATCTCGGGCAGTTTTCTCTTGACAATATTGAAGCCCTTTCGCTGCATAATGGGCAGAAAAGCGCACTTTTACAGCCGGCACGTGATTTCGGAAATGCCGCATCCGTGTACCTCCGTACCCGCACCCCAAAATTCAAGAATGGAGAATCTTACCATGCCAGAGCTGCTGTAAGATTTGGTTCATTCGACCTCATCAATCCTTCGGCTTTGATTGAATTGCGTATTTCAGAACATGTCAACGCATCTTTAAGTGCCGAATGGCTTAATTCAAGCGGAAAATATAAATTCAGATATCGACGTGTAAACCCTGCTGGAGAATTAGCTTATGACACTACAGCTGTCAGGGAAAACGGGGATATAAATGCAACTCGCCTTGAGCTGAATCTAAATGGAAGCGTAAAAGCCGGAACATGGCAATTCAAAGCTTACAATTATAATTCCGAGCGAGGTGTGCCCGGAGCGATAGTTAATAATGTATGGCGTAGAGGGGAAAGAATATGGGATACTAATTCTTTTGCTCAGGGGTCAGCAACATTCTCTTTTGGGAAATGGACCACGATGGAGCATATTAAATATGCCTTCTATCGCACCCACTATGTCAATAATGATGATAAACAGATAAAGATTGACAATCTATACAGGCAGAGGGAATTATATTTCTCTACTGCCAATATGATCAATATCCTATCAGGCTGGAGCGCATCTTTAAGCTATGATTTCATGTGGAATACTCTCGATGCTGATGTCTATGGCTTTGCGAAACCTGAAAGGTTTACAAACCTGCTGTCGATTGCCACATCTGTAGAGACAGGACGTTTTATGGCTACTGCCAGCGGATTGCTCACTTTTGTCCACGATCGGCTTGCTGGTCAGGAAGCCCCGGCGGATAAACATGTTTTCACTCCGGCGATATATGCATCTTACAGGATGCTAAAAGACAAGGAATTATCACTCCGGGCATTCTATAAGAAGTCGTTCCGCATGCCTACTTTCAACGATCTTTATTATGCCGACATGGGAAATTCAAAGCTTGAACCGGAACATGTGGATCAATATAATATCGGATTATTATACGATAAGAATAAAGAGGGATTTCTCTCGGCTATACGGATGAGTATTGATGGCTATTACAATAGAGTGCACGACAAGATTGTGGCATATCCCAAAGGGCAGCAATTCAGATGGACGATGCTCAACTTAGGGCTTGTGGATATAAAAGGAGTTGATGTTACCGCGCTTCTTACATTTAATCCATTCAAGGAAACTTATGTTACATTCCGTGGCCAGTATACATATCAGAGAGCGATCGACATAACAAATCCCAGCGACAATTATTACAGACACCAGATACCTTATATTCCGAAAAATTCAGGAAGTGCGGTGGTGAATGTCACATGGCGCAACATAGGGCTGAACTATAGTTTCATATATGTCGGCTCACGCTACAACCAGCAGGAGAACATACGCTATAATTACACTCAACCATGGTATACCTCGGATATATCCGCAAGTTATGACTTTGCAATACAGAATGTCAAGATGCGAATCCTTGCAGAGGTGAATAATCTTCTAAGTCAGGATTATGATGTCATTCTCAACTATCCGATGCCTAAACGTAATTTTAAAATCTCTCTTACTGTGGAAATCTAAACAGAACTCTTTAAAAAGGAGATACTGAGATTTTCCGTGGAATTGCACAACTGATTAAAGACACTCAATGAAAGCTAATTACATATTAATACTGTTTATTTCATTCCTTGGCGGTGCCACGGGCTGTCGTGAGGACGAGCTCGTGGTGCCCACGGAGTATTCCATTATTCCGGAATCCCCTTCACCGGATAGCAAGATAAGAGGTTTCTATCTTGTCAACGAGGGTAATATGGGGTCGAACAAATGCACTTTGGATTATTTCGATTATTTCACCGGACTTTACGCTCGCAATATTTATGCTGAAAAGAATCCAGAAGTGATAAAGGAACTCGGAGATGTCGGCAACGATATCGGTATATATGGAAGTAAACTGTATGTTGTTGTTAATTGCTCGCATAAAGTGGAGGTGCTGGATGCCCGTAGCGGGATAAGAATAGGACAGGTTGATATTCCTAACTGCCGCTATGTCCGTTTTCACAGAGGAAAGGCATATGTTAGTTCGTATGTCGGTCCGGTACTGATAGATCCGGATGCTCCAAAGGGGGCGGTATATGAGGTTGATACGACATCTCTTGCCGTGACACGTAAGGTTTCGGTCGGTTATCAGCCCGAAGAGATGGAGATAGTAGATGATTATATGTATGTCGCCAATTCGGGAGGATATAGAGCTCCGGATTACGACAATACAGTTTCCGTAGTGCAGATGATAGATTTCAAGCAGGTGCGTCAGATTCCGGTGGGAATCAATCTTCATCGCCTGAAGAAAGATGGATACAAGCAATTATGGGTTTCATCAAGGGGGGATTATGCCGGGCGCCGCTCATGTCTGTATCTTCTTTCAAGGAAGAAAGGTACAAATGAATATATGGTTGCCGACACATTGGATGTGGCTTGTTCAAATATGGCTATTCATGGCGACTCTCTCTATTATTATGCAACGGAATGGAATAATTTCACATCATCCAATTCAATATCATATGGAATAATCAATGTCAGGACAAGGGAGGTGGTGTCTACTAATTTCATCACAGATGGGACAGAGAAGGAGATAACCATTCCTTATGGGATAAATATTCATCCTGAAACGGGCGATATTTTTGTCACTGATGCGAAAAACTATGTATCCTCCGGCACACTCTATTGTTTCGATCCTTCAGGAAAGAAAAAATGGAGCGTGCGTACAGGAGATATACCCGCACATATAACATTTTTGCCGAAATGAGGAAATTTACAGAAATATGTGGAGCTATTGTTCTGCTCATAGCAGGAGGATGCAATGCAGACACGCCGCTTGTATCACTGGGGATAGATGATCTGTATATCATTCCCAGGATGTCGAAATTGCCGCTGAATCCTGCGTTGACGGGAGATAAATATATATGGAGGGTCAACGGAGAGATTGTCTCGACTGAACGTGATTATATATTTCTATCTGAAAATGAGGGGGATTATGATATCAGTCTCACTATAGATGATGAAGCGACACCCTTTTATCATGAGTTTGTGGTAAGGGTCGTACATGAGGAGGTGGAATACAGTCCGTATATTTCAAAAGTGTATGAGTATTGTCCGGCTCCGGGGCAGTTTATCAACGAGATGCCACAATATGAGGAGGGAGACACATATGAGGATATGCTCAAAAAGGCGGAGGAATGTATATCAGGGAAAAATGATGTGATGATTTCTCTCGGTGCTTACGGAGGATATGTGACATTCGGATTTGACCATACAGTGATCAACCATGAAGGTGAAAAAGATTTCCGCATATGGGGCAATTGTTTTTATGAGCTTACTGATCCGGAAAAACGTGGAGGTTCGGCTGAGCCGGGAATAGTGATGGTAAGTTACGACATTAATGGAAATGGATTGCCAGATGATGAATGGTATGAACTTGCCGGAAGTGAATATCGCAATCCGGCAACAAAACATAATTATACAATTACATATCATCGTCCCTCTTCCGGACATATAGCTCTTCCGGATGATTCCGGAATGCTTACAGATACAGAATATATTCGTTGGGAAGATTCTGAAGGGAAAGTGGGATATGTGGCACGTAACAGTTTTCATTCACAGGATTATTATCCTAAATGGGTTTCTGATGATGTGTTGCTGTTCAAAGGGAGTTGCTTGCCCTCTAATGGAGTGGACATAAGCGGAAACGGCAGTTATTATGTGCTCTACAGTTATGATTGGGGATATGCAGACAATCATCCGAATGAATATCCAGAGCTTAATGGATTTGACATATCGGATGCTTTAGATAATAACGGAAATAAAGTAAAGCTTCCCGGTGTGGATTTCATACGGGTGTATACCGGTGTGAATCAATATTGCGGCTGGATCGGAGAGACATCGACGGAAGTATGCCGCGCACAGGATCTTCATATTGATAATGAATAATAGGTAAAGAATAGTCAGGCCCGTCTTTATATATAAATGAAAAATGTCGGGAGGTAAAAAAGATTTGTGCTATTAGAGTCATTTATATTGGTTTTTGTAGTTTCCGGATTCTTTACCGGTCGTGTAAAATGTCTACATGACCGGTAAGGAGACCGAATCAGCAGAAGTATCAGGAAAATAAAACGCAAAATAATCATATGAGAAAACATCTTTTTTTAGCATTGGGCATGGCCGGATTTTTAACGGCTGGTGCATATGTTATTGATTTTGACAGAATTGAATATTGGAGTGGAGAAGGCTTCAATAAGGCAGCCCTGGTGGTGCAGTTTGAAGGAGAGAATGAAGACAATCCCGGAGCGATTGTATGGGGATGCCGTTGGAACGACGGTGAGGAGATAACAGCAGAAGAGATGATGAGGAAAATCGCATCATCTTCTCCCGATATAATAATGCTTATGCAGCAGACAGGATGGATGGGTTATACTCTTAATGGAATAGGATACGGGCCATCTGTTCAGCAGATGCTTGATAATGTATATTTCGATTATGATCAAGCTCAGGAAGATGAACGCATCTCATTCGGCTATACATCTCCAAATACAGGGATGGGACAGACTTCGGCACCCGGGCAGGATGCTTTGGATGATAGTTTCACAGCAATTGCGGAGGCCTCTGAATCACACGTTATTGAGCATCCTTTGAGTGAAAACAGATATGGCTATCCTGCATACGACTACGATTACTGGAAAATGAAATTCGTGGAGAAGTCTATTTGGCAATCAGGATGGTATGATGGCTACTGGAGCTTCTGGACAGGAGGCGTCGACCTTGATGAATTGGGTTATTCCGCACTTGGAATGAGTTCTGTGAATGTGGAAAACGAGCAAGTGATCGGCTGGAAATATAGATTGCTTTCCGATTCGGATGATCATGTCAATACCGATGCCTCCACAGGAGCTTCCACTCCATGGCTTTCTCCTGATTATACTCATTTCAATGTGGAGACCGGAATCGCTGATGTGGATGTGGAAAATAGCGGTGCGGTGGAACTATACCGTCTTGACGGAACCAAGGTGGAATATTCCAATCATCTTGAAAAAGGGATTTATATCCTCCGTAAAGGTGGGAAATCAAAAATGATTTACATAAGATAATCAAATAACAACAACAAACAACAACAAAATGAAAATTACTCATTCATTGGCAATTGCGTTGTTGCTGGCTACCGGTACAATCAACATCGACGCATCAGTCAAGGTTGGAGATCTCTATTATGAGATTCTGTCTCCGGCTGAAAAAACGGTGAAGATAGTGGCACCGGATAACAGCGGCACCTACGGAAAGGATGCTGAAACAGCGACGGATATCAATATTCCTGAAACTATTGAGATAGAAGGGGATACTTACACTGTCACTGAAATCGGAAGCAAGGCGTTTTATCGTTCGTCGATTACATCTGTGACAATACCTGCCACTGTTGAAACAATCGGGACATCAGCTTTTCAATTGTGTTATCAGACCCTTGAAAAAGTGACATTCCCGACAAGAGGAATCAAAACATTTTCAGAAAGCTCATTTGCAAGTTGCTCTCTTGCTGTTTTCAATAGCCTTCCGGAAACTACGGAGATAATCAGTAAGAACGCATTTTCCGGATGTAATAAATTTGCAGATGCTACAATGCCGGATTCCGTAAAGGAGATAGGGTATGGCGCGTTTGGACACACTGCCATTACATCTCTTGTGGTGCCCCCTCTTGTTACAGATATCGCAGACTATGCCTTCCAGTATTGTACTGAGCTTACTTCAATCACATTTCATGAGAATGTGAAGAGTACAGGTACACAATCGTTCATATATTCTGCCGGTCCTGACAAACTTGTTATTCCTGCAACTTTGACAAAAGTTGGGAATCAATCTTTCGGCCATCTTACCAATACAAGGGAGGTTGTTATTGAGGAGGGTGTAGAGTCGGTTGGTCTTTCTGCGTTCTCTTCATGTAAGAATCTCACATCCATAACATATCCAAAATCTGTAACATCAACGGGGTCAAGCATATTTTCCGATAATAAGATGCTTACAGATATAAATATAGCTCAGGGAGTAGTAGAAATTCCCACAAGCTTTTTCAATGGATGTTCAAGCATCACTAATTCAGATTTTTTACCGGAATCTGTTGAAAAATTAGGTCCTTCCTCTTTTGCATGTACTTATGGGTTGAAGAGCTTTACCTTCCCGCCTAAGGTGACCGAGATTCCGGAGTGGCTTTTTGACCGTTCTGATATCACTGATCTTGTGGTTCCTGAGGGGATAACAACTATTGGCAGATTTGCCTTTGATAGCTGTGAATTTGAGAATCTTGTGTTGCCCGGATCTTTGATCAATTTCGCGGATGGCTCATTACGCAGTTTCTCTTGCAAAAATCTTACTCTTTCTTATGGAGAGGAGGTTGCTTTGGGTTCTAATTCATTTGCAAATTGGATGAAGTTTGAGAATCTCTATCTCGACAGAGATTTCTATCCCGGAACTGATAATTGGATTTATGGCTCAAATACAAAGAGCATCACAGTAGGAGAGCATGTCACAAATATGATACCTGTAAAAGGGATGACCAAAATCGGGGAGATCACCATGGAGGCAACTACTCCTCCTGCTACAGTGACAGAATTTGAGGCAGATGTTTATGCCAATGCTGTGTTGAAGGTGCCTGCATCTTCATTTGAGGCATATAAGAATCATGAATTATGGGGAAAGTTTGTAAATATTGAGACAGTCGGATCTGAGCTTCCGGAGGAATATCTTAATGTTTTGGGTGAGGGTAACAAGTATGCCGAGCTCATGGTGCATTGGGGAGACAAGGCTGTTTACACCTATAACAAGCAGGATATATATGTAGACAAAGCTTTGGATAATCTTGTAAGTGCGGTTAAATTCACCGGATCTGCAACAGCAGGAGATATCATATCAGGAGCTTTACGTGCCGACAGCCGTTTTTACGGTTTGAGAAATGCAGAGGGATTCGTAGCCTATGGTTTTGATACAAATGGTGACAACTCAGCTGCTATTTCCAATTCAGGAACATCACTTGCTCTTGCAGATGGTGTTGCTTATACGGAGGGAGATTATTCTACATCTGTAGGTTCGTCAGAGTACGACCATTGGCAGGTAAACAACGAAGATGGATGCTGGAAAATATTCGTAAACGGCAATTTATCCGACGAATCCACAACCGTTGTATCCGGAGATAAGATTGTTCTTGAATATTGCAGTCTGGATGCTACCGTTGCTTCTGATAAAGAGTATACTTTCTATCTGCGTCCTGAAACACAGCAGGGAATCTGGATGCCTGAAGAGCTTGAGCTCAACACAAAAGATGGCAAGATGATAATGGTGCCTGCGATATCCAATATCTGTGGAGACGTTCAGAATCTTTATGGAGCTAAGATTGGTGCCGAGATATTGGATTCAGAAGGAGCAGCCATTAATGCCTATTCAGTTTGGTATCCTCAGGCAGCTAACGGAGGTATGTATGCCCGTGTGATGGTTACATCTCCTGTTGAGGCAGCTTTGCGTCCATATCTAAACATACGTAAGGTATGGAATGGAGAGTCTTCAGCGTCTGTGAAACGTATATATCCCGACATAGACTCAAAGATTTCCACAATAGTTGCCAATCCGATGACCAAGATTTCTCTTGACGGAGTTGAAGAGGGAGATGTAATTGAAATTGACAACATGATGGTGGAGATTATCAAACCGGTGTTTGAGCCTGCAACTCCCGACTTTTCAGATATTGTGGTCAGCATCGATGATGAAAGTGTGGCTACATATTACAAGAGTGTAAAGGCTATTGTAGCACATAAAGAGGGTAATGCTAAAATAACAATTGCTTCTGCGGATGGCACTGTTTCAGCTACTTATGACATCAAGGTAAACGGCCTGGATACTTCTGCTCCGGAAGATGAATTCCAGAATGGATTGATATGGTTGAACGAGGAATGGTTTGGCCATACAAGCGGTTCGTTGAATTATATCACAGAAGATGGAGATATATTCTATCGTGCTTATGGCGGACAGAACAATAATATGGCATTCGGGTGTACATCCCAGTATGGAATGATCTATGCTGACAAATTGTTTGTAATGTCAAAACAGGCCTGGGACGGAGGAGATACACGTCCGAACCGCAGCGGCGGTCGCCTTGTGATTGCAGATGCGAAGACACTTAAGCATATCAAATCGTTTGACGATCTTGGTGGAGACGGCCGTTCATGTGTCGGAGTAAATCCTTCCAAGGTATACCTTGGAACAGTTGCCGGAATCCGAATACTTAACCTTGATGACATGACCTTGTCAGAGCAGAATATCTCCGGCTTGGAAGTGGACCGTATGGGGCAGATCGGAAATATGGTGAAATCAGGCAAATATGTTTATGTTACCAATATTCGCAAGGGTATGGCTATCATCGACAGCGATACTGACGAAGTTGTTGCAAATGTAGTTTCTACGGGAATCCAGGGTGTCGCAATGTCGAAAGATGGCCGTGTATGGATGGCGACAGCCAACAGCCTTACTCCGTTTACTGGTCTTGAACAGGGTGAGACAATTACTGTGCCCGGTTCAATAACCTGTTCTTCCGGATCATGGCGTTCTGTTAATCTATATGCCTCCACAAAAGAGAACAAGCTCTTCTGGGGTAATGGTACTCTTTATGGCTGGAATCTTGATGAGGAGGCAACTCCTTCGACAACTCCTCTCTATACTTACACAAGCAAGGATGGAGATCTTAATTACGGAGGTGCATATGCTACCGGTGGCTATGACGACCGTACCAATACATATATGTTCGCCTCTATGCCCGGATTCGGCATCTCTGCTCTCGAAAACTGGTTGCATTTTGTAAATCTGGAAACATCAGAGGTGCATAGAATCAAGCTTCCTGAGTACTGGTGGTTCCCGGCGATGCCTATTTTCCCGGATAAATATGGTGCGGAATGTGACATAGCTGAAGTGACTATGGATCTTGAGTCTGAGGGTGTCTCATTCGATCTTAATGAGCATGTGACTGATATCGACAGCCATGACCATAACATAAACATTCAGCTTGTGTCTCAGCCTGAGACACGTGATGTGCCTGCTTGCGAGGTTAAATATGAGGATAATGTGCTTTCAATCAAACCGCTTGCATTGGGTAAACAGAATGTTGAGCTGGAGTTTGAATCAAACGGAAAGAAAACCGTTCACACGATTCCGGTGACTGTAGCAATCAACACAGGGGTTGACAATGTAGTGATTTTCGGAGGCCGTATCGAATCAGAGGGTGATATGCTTAATATTATCGGAATGGAAGGTGTGTCATTCAATCTTTACACATTGGATGGCAAGATTCTTGATACATTCAAGGCTGACGATAATCTGGCCACATGGCGTCTTACAGTCGGCACAGGCATTTATGTTGTAAGAGGCGACAACGGCTATACAGCGAAAATTGTGAAGTAAATGTTCAAAGGTAAGATAGTATCTATTCTGTTGACGGCATGGGGCTTTTGGCTCCATGCCGCTGACATTGATTACACCAAGGGTGTTTTCGTGGTTAACGAGGATTGGTATGGACATCAGAACTCCACCGTGAATTATCTTCTGCCTGAGGATGAGGATGGTGAATATTGGCATTATCGTGTGGTGCAGGAAGAGAATCCCGGCATGGAGCTTGGATGCACCAATCAATATGGCACAATCTGGAAGGGCCGTTTCTATTTCATAGCAAAACAGTCAAAAGATCCCGGAGCGAAGGTGGAGGGTGGCAGAATCACGGTGGCTGATGCCGAAACCATGAAGATAATTACACAGTTGGCGTTGATTGATAATTCAGGCAAGACGTGCGACGGACGGTCTTTCATAGGCGTTGATGAACATAAAGGATATGTCTCCACATCCAACGGAATATGGAAGATGAATCTTGATAGATTAGAAATCGAGGGACAGATAGAAGGATCGGAGAATCCGAATCCGACGAATCTATATAAAGCACAATGTGGCTCTATGGTAGAGGCTCAAGGTAAAGTTTTTGCCGCGCATCAAAGTGCCGGACTTCTCGTAATTGATCCTTTGCAGGATAAGGTGGTGAAGGTTCTGACATTTGAGATAGCCGGAGAATCTGCCGGGATTGGAAGTGTCGTTAAATCGAAGGATGGTAATCTTTGGGTAAGCCTTGCAAAAGATAAAAACGGGAATGGAAGTTCTTTGCCGGCTTTGGTGAAAGTAGATCCTCGGAACTACACTATGGAGCTTGTGAATATTGAAGAGGGAATGTTCCCCCCTTCCAATTCATGGTATGCTTGGACACCTGATAGTTTCTGTGCATCTTCAAAAGAGAATGTGTTGTTTTGGAGCGGAGGCCCTAATTCCTGGTTTTCTACAGAGAAGATATATCGCTACGATATTGATTCGAAAAAACAGGAGCTGATAATAAATCTTGATAATGGTGAAAACTGGCGGCTTTATGGATGTTCGATGAGAGTGGATCCTCGAACGGATGAATTATATATGTCGCTTTATCATGATTTTTCAGATCAGACATATATAACGCGTCGATACACAACTACCGGGGATTTGATTGCTGAATATCCGATGATAGCCAATTATTGGTTTCCCTCGATATTTGTTTTTCCGGAGAATGAGGCGGGGGCGGATGTGAGTGTTATAGATTCGGGAATGTCTTCTGATTGGAAGTTTTACACATTGAATGGTATTCAATTGACAGGGTATCCCTCCGGGAAGGGGATATATATACGTAGAAATTCAACTCGTTCAGATAAATTTATAGTGAAATAGATAAAGACCGGCATCTACGCCATGTTATTAGTAAAGGCCGTGTGCAATTCATTTTGCACACGGCCTTTGGTTATCTTAATACTACGTGTAGGAGTATATGTTTCAATCAGACATCCCTTTCAAGAGGGAGGGCTACGATCTTATATTCATGGTCGCGGATAAATCCTATGATGGCATTACGCTCTTTCCCTTCAGGAACGTCGGTTTCCATTCGTTTTACAGCGTTGAATGGAGAGGATGTGCATTGGTAAAGGTGACGGTAGCATTTGGCGATATCATCGATCACCTCCTCTGATTTATGCCCTTTGCGAAGCACAAATGCATTTACACCATAATATTGGATCGGATTATGAGCCATGATCACATATGGAGGCACATGGCTGTTTACACGGCATCCACCTTTTATCAACACCCATTCGGCGAGTTCGCAATTCTCATGCACCATAGCATGGGAAGAAAGGATGCAGCAATCACCGATCTTTACATTGCCGGCGATTTTCACAGCGTTTCCAAGCACACAATGATTCCCTATCCTGGAGTCGTGTCCGATATGGGTCTGGGCCATTATGAAGGAATCGTTTCCCACACTTGTGGCGCCATCCTTGAAGATGCTGCGGTTGATTATGACATGTTCACGGATACGGTTGTTGTCACCGATTTTCACGAAGCTGTCTTCTCCTGTCCAACGGAAATCCTGAGGAGTGGCGGAGATGATACATCCATCGTAAAACACATTATTGTTCCCGATTCTTGCCCCTGAAAGGATGCTTACATGTGGGCAAATCACGCAATTATCGCCGATTTCAACATTGCGGTCGATATAGGCGAATGCATTTACAGTAACGTTTTCTCCCAATTTAGCTTCGGGATGCACGTATGCGAGAGGGCTGATATTAGACATAGCGCAATATTTTTAAGAGTTAACTGAATGAACTCATCCAATCTGCTTGCAAAGTTCAGGCTCGTGATAAATGAGTTCATTGAATCCATCTGTTTCAAAGGTAAAAAAATATTTCGTCATTTTATAGTGTTTCAAGCTACAAAATGACGAAATATGTTGCATAATATAAAAATATAATCGTAAAATTATCTACCGCCGCCTACAGCTTGATAAAGTGAAATAAGGGCGTTCACTTTATTATGCCAGCAATTCAGACTTGAAAGCTGTGCGCTAAGCAGGCTTGAACGGGCAGTGAGCACTTCAAGATAGGTTGTGCCTCTGTCGAACATAAGAAGATCCTGAGTGTATTCCACAGACTTCTCAAGCTCGTCGATCTGAAGAAGCACATATTGTTCCTTCTCATGGTTTGTGCGGTAAGCCATCAGAGCCTCGCTCACATCATTGCTCGCCTCGAGAACAATCTTTTCAAAATTGTTCATCGCCTGTTTCTGCTGAGCCTTTGCAGATTCAAGAGTAGCGATATTTGCACCTCTGGAGAACAGGGGAGCGGCCAATGAGCCGGCAAGCTGGATAAACCATTTACCCGGATTTGTAATCATTGATCCGAGAAGGTTGGTAAATCCACCCTGTGCCGAGATAGTGAGGTTGGGGTAGAAATTGGCGCGGGCGCTGTTTACGGTGTAGTAAGCAGCCGCGAGAGCACGTTCTGAGGCTGCCACATCGGGTCTGGTGGCAAGATAATACATAGGCACGCCGTTTGAAATCTCCACAGGGAGGTTAAAGTCGAGGTTGCCGGTTACTTCCCATGTTGTCGGATACTCGGCCATGAGAAGAGAGAGGGAGTTTTGCGCTGTATGGATAGCGTTCTCAAGGTCGGGGATTGTAGACATGATATTGTAATAATTGGCTTTGCTCTGAACCACGGCTGCCTCATTCAACATTCCTGCCTGCTTCATGAGTTCCATCGACTCAGTCTGCTCTTTCCATATCACAGATGTGCGTTTGGTAAGGTCGAGCTGCTGATTGAGCAATACAATCGCATAATAGGCATTTGCCACGCCGCATACAATCTGCGACTGAACGGCCTGCCGGTAGTCTTCCATCTGCTGAACGCTTACCTGAGCGCCACGCTTGCGGTTGAGAATCTTGCCGAAGATATCCACCTCCCAGCTTGCAGCCAGTGGGATTGTGTACGACCAGTTCATGTGGCTTCCGCCATAGCTTGCCGAGCCACCGTTGGGATTAAGGGCAAGAGAGGGGAAATAGCTCAATTTGGCACCCTTAAGCTGAGCGTTGGCGATATCAATGTTAAGACGCGCATTATCAAGATCTGTGTTCTTCTCAAGGGCTGTGCGGATATATTTCTGCAGAAGAGGATCCGTGAACACCTTTTCCCAGCCCAGATAGCAGAGAGACGCGGAATCTTTCGGGGCTTCAAGAGCATTTGAATAGCTCTCCACAAACTTGTTGTCTTCCTTAGGAAGATCATACTTCTTGTAGAGCTGACAACTGCTCATCACAGTTGCCAACGCTACAAACGCTATATATTTATTTATTGATTTCATTAATGTGTCTCTTTTACTTTGAGTATTGCTCTATTTCAGATGTCAGCTCGGAATTGTCTTTATCTTCCCACTTCGGAGGAGATACTTTCTCCTGCAGATACTGGAATGCCGCAAACATGGCCGGCACAATCAACACCTGAAGAATCATACCGATAAGCATACCTCCGATGGCACCTGTACCAAGTGTGTTATAGCCATTCGCACCCGCACCTGTGGCAAACATAAGTGGCAACAGACCGATGATCATCGCAAGAGATGTCATTAGAATCGGGCGGAGACGTGCCACGGCTCCCTGAATGGCTGCGTTCATGATACTCATTCCTGTGCGTCGGCGTTCCAATGCAAACTCCACGATAAGGATGGCATTCTTGGCAAGAAGACCGATAAGCATGATCAATGCAATCTGAAGGTAGATGTTGTTGTCGATGCCCATGAAGCGTGCGAAGATAAATGTTCCCATCAGACCGAAAGGCACTGAGAGGATCACAGACCATGGAACAATATAGCTCTCATACTGGGCACTCAGCAACAGATAAACGAAGAGAAGCACAAGGCCGAAGATATATGCTGTTGAGCTGGATCCCTGTGATGCCTCCTCACGGGTAAGACCTGAATAGTCATAACCGAAGCCGACCGGGAGAGTCTGTTCGGCAACTTCCTCAATAGCCTTGATGGCCTGACCGGAAGAATATCCTGGGGCGGGGCTACCTGTAACCGCAATTGATGTGAACATGTTGAAACGGTTGATGATGTCAGGACCATAAACACGTGTCAGTTTCACAAAGTTGTCGATAGGTGCCATTGTAGCACCATTCCTTACTTTTATCTGCTTCAATGTTTCCGGAGAGACACGGGCCTCTGGCTCTGCCTGCATCATCACACGGTAGAGCTTACCGAATTTGTTGAAGTTGGAGACATACATACCTCCGTAGTAACCCTGAAGAGTGGAGAGAATCAGGTTCTGGGTAAGTCCGGCCTGTTTGATCTTGGCGACATCAAGCTCCACCAGATACTGAGGATATGAGGGATTGAAGGTAGAGTAGGCCATTGCAATCTCAGGACGTGCGTTCAATGCTGCGATAAACTTCTGATATACGGAGAAGAAATTGTTAAGGTCGCCACCTGTCTTGTCCTGAAGCTTGATCTCAAAACCATTGGATACGGAATAGCCCGAAATCATAGGAGGCTTGAAGAACATTATACGTCCATTCTTGATAGCAGATGTTTTCTGATACAATTGTCCGAGCACAGCATCTGCACTTTCTGTTTTCTCATCTCGCTCTTCCCATGGATGAAGCTTGATGATGAATGATCCATATGTGTTACCCTGACCGCCGATAAAGCTATAGCCGGTGATTGCAGTACGTATCTTGATAGCAGGGATAGTGCCACAAATACTGTCTACCTGTTTCATCACCTTGTAGGTCTGCTCCTGAGAAGTTGCAGGGGGCATATCCACAACACCCATGATTGATCCTGTGTCCTCATCCGGGATAAGGGCAGTGGCGGTTGACGACATCAGCCAGACGAGCACGCCGATCGCACCTCCAGTGACGATGAAGCTGATAAGCTTATGATGGAGGAAGAAGTTGGTGGCTTTACGATAAACGTTTGTAAGGCTATTGAACATCTTGTTGAAAGAGTCGATGAAGCGACGCTGGAACATACCGATCACACCGATTATCGCTGCTACAACACCGACGATCAGAAGAGGAATATTCTCAAGAGAGAACCATCCGAACACCAATCCTACAATTGCGATAATAAGGAAAACTGTGGTTACAATCGGAGGGAAATTGAATCCTGCACGTTTCTTATAAGTCTCCTTCATGATCTCCCCGGCTGCTGAATAAGCCTCACCCATTCTCTCAGAAAGTTTTTTGTCGGAATTGTGGGGCTTGAGGAAGAGGGCGCAGAGGGCAGGGGAGAGGGTAAGCGCATTGACAGCTGAAAGACCGATCGCCATTGCCATTGTAAGACCAAACTGACGGTAGAACACACCTGATGTTCCTCCCATGAATGATACCGGGATAAACACAAGCATCATTACAAGTGTGATTGAAACCAACGCGCCCGCAATCTCATTCATCGCATCTATGGCTGCCCGCTTTGAAGAGGAATATCCCTCATCGAGTTTGGCATGGACAGCCTCGACGACCACTATGGCGTCGTCGACCACAATCGCGATGGCAAGCACAAGGGCTGAAAGGGTGAGAAGGTTGAGCGAGAAGCCGAAAATCAGCATCAGGAAGAATGTACCGATCAATGCCACAGGGATCGCGATAATCGGGATAAGAGTGGAACGGAAGTCCTGAAGGAAGATGTACACCACGAGGAACACAAGCACAAATGCCTCGATAAGGGTCTTTATAACCTCATGGATAGATGCGAACAAGAATTCATTGACATCCATTGATGTGATTATATGCAGACCTTCCGGAGCCTCTTTCTGAAACTGGTCGAGTTTTGCCTGTATTTCATTTACCACGGCAGTAGCGTTACTTCCGGCTGCCTGGAAAATAATAGCGGCACAACCTGTATGGCCATTTGTTGTAGCGTGGAAACCGTAAGAAAGACGACCAAGCTCAATCTCAGCCACATCCTTCAGACGCAATAACTCACCACTGTTTTCAGCACGAATGATGATGTCTCCGAATTCCTTCTCATCAACAAGACGGCCTTTGTAACGCATGACATATTGGAAACTCTGGTTTCCTTGCTCACCGAATTGTCCGGGAGCAGCCTCAATGTTCTGTTCGGCAAGAGCTGCAGTGACATCGGAGGGCATCAGATTATACTGAGCCATTATATCAGGCTTGAGCCAGATACGCATTGAATAGTCGGCACCCATCACCATCGCATCACCCACACCGGTCACACGCTTGATCTCGGGCACGATGTTGATTGCCATGTAGTTTTCGATAAACTCCTCGGAATATCTGTTGCTGTCGCCATAAAGGTTGAACACCATAAGCATAGAAGACTGACGCTTCTGTGTGATCACACCCACCTGATTTACCTCAGAGGGGAGGAACGAAGCGGCTTTTGCCACACGGTTCTGAACATCCACCGCAGCCATGTCTGGGTCGGTGCCCGGTTTGAAATAAACCTGAATTGATGCCGAACCGTTGTTGGCTGCGGAAGAATACATATAGTCCATGTTTTCCGCACCATTGATCTGCTCCTCGATAGGGGCGATCACAGAGTTCAACACAGACTGTGCATTTGCTCCCGTATAAGTTGTTGACACCTGGATTGTAGGCGGAGCAATATTCGGATATTGCTCAATAGGGAGCGACATGAGTCCTAACAGACCGAATATTACGATAAAGATCGATATTACGGTTGATAGAACCGGTCTATTGATAAAAGTTGATAATTTCATTCGTTATTCATTTCTGTGTTTATTTCCCTTGTTGCTGAGTGGCAGGAGCAGCAGGAGCGGAACCGCCCTTCTTTGGTGTGATCACCATGTCGTCTTTCACGCTTACGCCCACACCTTCGACAACGATTACATCTCCTGGTTTCAAGCCACCTGTCACGATATAATTCTTACCGTCGTTCTGGGCTGAAACCTGAATAGGAGTTGAGTGTACCTTGCTTGAGTCTCCCACAACGTAGCAGAATTTCATATCCTGCACCTCATATGTGGCGTTCTGTGGAATCAGGATTGCATTGGTTGATATGGAAGGAATAAGAATCTGGCCTGTGTTTCCACTTCTAAGCATACCATCCGGATTCGGGAAAACAGCTATTGCCTGTGCGCTGCCTGTAGATGAATCAAGCACACCGGAAATGGATACAACCTTACCCGGGCGGGAATAGCGGTCGCCATTTGCAAGCTGGAGTGTAACCGCAGGGAAAGAGGCGATGGCTTCCTTGATTGATCGTGAACCGCCGTCGGTAAGCGCAAGAATATCTTTCTCATTGAGAGAGAAGCGAGCTTCCATGTCGGAGTTGTTGGAGAGCAGGGTGAGAAGGGTTGAGGGTGAAACCAACGCACCTTCCTTGAAATCTATTTTACCGACAATTCCGGCAGTAGGGGCTGTCACGGATGTATATGAAAGATTCTTCTGTGCGCTTGTAAGCTGTGCACGAGCTTGATTCAACTGCGCTTTTGCCGCGTTGAGAGCATCAACAGAAATCTGATATGCAGGCGCACTGATAATGTTTTTGTCAAGAAGAATTTTATTGTTGTTGGCGTTGGTTGTTGCTGTGTTTACATTGGCCTGAGCCACTTCCACCGCTGCTCTCGCAGCATCTACCTGAGCCTGAAGCTGAACACGGTCGATGGTAAACAACACCTGACCACGAGACACCTGCTGACCCTCCTGAACACAGACTTTTGTAAGAAAGCCTGTAACCTGTGGACGTATCTCAACGTCGTTCTCTCCTCGCAGTGTAGTAGGGAAGCCGGTTTCAAGAGTAGCATCCTCTTCACCGATTGTTATCACTGCCAATTCAGGGGCCTGTTGCTGCTGTTGCTGCTGCTCATTTCCCCCCTTGCAACCGGTCAGAGCCAAAGCCCCTGATGCGAGGGTAAATGCGAGCAAATTCAAATGCTTCATTTTCATTATTACTTTATTATTTGGTTTTTATTTAATTTTTATGCAATATAGATTTTAGCTTATAGAATCTGATTGAAAAATATATTCCACTCTTACTAAGTTCACTTCAAACACACTCTTGGAGAGTGGTATGAAGAGTGTGTCATTCTATAGTTTTACAATCATTTTTTCCGGTGCAAAATTACTTAAAATTTGGGAATTGAATCGAAAACTAAAATACAAAATTCAGTTTTCAGAAGAGTAAAATTATAAGGATTGAGTTCTCAATCCTTATAATTTTGCATATTTTTCGATTTGATTAGATTATTTATTAAAAGCTGGGGGCAGTCCGGGGTCGTCATCATCATGTTTTTCATCATCATGCTTTTCCGGATTCGGAGTATTTTTATCTTTATCATCGGCGGATGGTAAAGCTCCCTTAGAAAGTTCCTCTTTCTTATTTATTTCAATAATCTCATCAGTGCGTGACTTCCATTTGCGGGGTCCTAATATTTTCAGCACATCATCATGATAGATCACCTCATTCCTGATAAGAAGATCTCTCATTTCATTATGTTGCGACTGATATTCCCTGAGAATAGACTTGGCACGTTCATACTGTTCGTTGATGATTCTTACCACTTCATCATCAATTGTTTTGGCTGTAACTTCAGAATAAGGTTTTGTGAAACCATAATCCTGACCTGTGGAATCAGCATAATTGATGTTGGGAAGTTTATCGCTCATTCCATACACCATTACCATGCCTCGCGCAATTTTTGTGCAACGTTCAAGGTCGTTGGAAGCACCTGTGCCTATCTGTCCAAGGAACACTTCTTCTGCGGCACGTCCTCCAAGCAGACCGCAGATTGTATCGAGCAATGCCTGTGTAGGAATTATCTGTCGCTCTTCGGGAGCATACCATGCTGCTCCAAGAGCGCGCCCACGTGGCACAATTGTAACCTTTACCAAAGGATTGCCATATTCAATCATCCATGATACAGTGGCATGTCCTGCCTCGTGTGTTGCAAGAGCTGTCTTTTCCTCATCGGTAATGACCTTTGATCTTTTCTCAAGACCACCGACAATTCTATCTATCGCAGCCATGAAATCGTCCCAACCAACTTCCTGCTTGTTGTTTCGGGCTGCAATAAGAGCGGCCTCATTGCAGACATTGGCTATGTCGGCTCCGGAGAATCCCTGAGTCTGACGAGCCAATTGTTCGATATTGAGTTCGGAGTTTACTTTTATATTGCGTAGATGCACATTGAATATCTCCATGCGGTCTGAAAGCTCCGGAAGATCTACATATATCTGACGGTCGAAACGTCCGGGACGCAGGAGTGCCTTATCGAGCATATCGGCGCGGTTGGTAGCAGCAAGGCATATAACGCCGTTGTTTGAGCCGAAACCATCCATTTCAGTAAGCATCGCATTCAATGTGTTTTCACGTTCATCATTCGAACCCATATTAGGATTCTTTCCACGTGCACGTCCTACAGCATCTATCTCGTCAATGAATATGATACATGGAGCTTTCTCCTTGGCCTGTTTGAAAAGGTCGCGTACACGAGCGGCACCCACACCTACAAACATCTCGACAAAGTCAGATCCCGACATTGAAAGAAATGGAACATTTGCCTCTCCGGCTACTGCCTTTGCAAGAAGCGTCTTACCTGTTCCGGGAGGACCCACCAATAGAGCTCCTTTAGGAATTTTTGCTCCTAAATCAGTGTAACGCTGAGGGTTTTTAAGGAATTCAACAATCTCTTCAATTTCCACTTTAGCTTCGGCAAGACCGGCAACATCCTTGAATGTGACATTTGTGCCATTGTTCTTGTCAAACACAATAGCCTTGGATTTCCCTACATTGAAAATGCCACCGCCGCCTCCGGCACCGCCAGACATTTTACGCGACATGAACACCATCACAACAATGAAAAGGACAAATGGGCCAAAATACCAGAAGAATTTCATCAGATTGCTTCCGCGTTCATACGTAACTACAATCTGGGATTTTCCTTCTGAAGATAGAGTTGCATTCCATGAATCAATTTTGTCCTGGATTTTATCAGAGGAGGGAATGATTGTCTTGATTTTCCAATCGCCACCAAAGGATGTGTCCAATTTCTGATGTCTGGCACCCTCTTTTGTGAGAAAACCTTCGGCGGTATTGTTTTCAGACAAAATCATGATTTTATCCACATCGCCTGTCACACAAGCTTTCTCAAATGTAGTCCAGTCAACCTCTTTTGTCTGCGAGCCATCCTGAAAATAGTATAGGGCGAATAATGCCAGAATAATCAGGGCATACATCCAATACATATTGAATAAAGGACGCTTGCCAGGATTGTTCTTGTTTTGTTTTTTTGGAAACATAAATTATAAACGAGGAGTTGATATGTGGGTTTAATTTAAACTCGTCTATCCTTTATTAGTGTAAGAAATCAGGTATATTTCTTTTATGGAAAAGGATATATAAGTTCAATGGAAGAATATTAATTGCGGAAGCAAGAATCAGTCAAGATCAGGAATCTGTGTTATTTTTGCATCATTCCATAATTCTTCCAAATTGTAAAATTCTCTGAATTCCGGTAGAAATACATGCACCATTATCTCTCCATAATCAATAATAATCCATTGGGAATTCTTGTATCCATCGTAATTATATGGTTTCACACCTGTTTGTTTCTGGATCTCTTCCCTTACATTGTCGGCAAGAGAGCTTACCTGTGATGTTGAATTGCCTGAAGCTATGACAAAATACTGTGCCGGAGCAGTTTCAAGGTCTCTGAGATCAAGGAGAGTTATTGATTTCCCCTTTTTGTCTTTTAATGCCTCCACGATAGGGAGGGTAAGATCAATATTCTTATGCATTTATTACGATTATATTTTTTTCTAAAGTAGTTACTAAATCGGACATATGATATTCAAGGATGTTAAACTCGCTGATATTCCTTATTATAATCCCTCAATGGCAATAGAGGGTTGCATACGGAATTATATCGAAGAAACTAACGGGTTCAAATTCTGAAAAAGTATGTTTATATGTCCATTACGTCTATCTGTTGTTATAACAAATTTTAAGCCAAAATTATCATTGCAACCTTATCGCGCATCTCTGATATGCGGTTCTTGCGCAGGTATGGGTATCATGCAATGTCAACGGCCAAAAATACGTTACAACAGCATTAACTTACAAAGATAACAAATGTATTTGAAGAGACTCCTATTTTTTTGAAAAAATGGGGGGACGCAGGGGAAGCGGACGCGGGAGGGGACGTGTCGGACACGTCTGACCAGTCTGACACGTCGGACAAGTCTGATCTGTCTGACTCGTCGGAGAGGTCTAAGTCGGGGATCTGGATGAAAAAAGCTCCAGATATTTCGTTACCTGGAGCTTTTAGATGATTTTTTATTTCGTAGATCAGTTATATCGGATTTCGATGATGTCCCAATCAATGATATCCCATAGACGTTCGAGATAGTTTTTTCTCACATTTTTATAGTCGATATAATAGGCATGTTCCCATACATCGAACACTAATAACGGCTTCAATCCCTGGGTGAGGGGTGTTTCTGCATTCGGGGCTTGTGTGATGAATAACTGACCGTTGTCGTCACTTGAAAGCCATACCCATCCTGAACCAAAGAGTGTGGCACCGGCATCAACAAACAGACGTTTAAATTCCTCGAAACTTCCGAACTGGGCTTCAATCTGCGCCATCAGTCTTCCTCCCGGTGCTTTTATTCCATTGGGGGCAAATTGGAAGAAATAAAAAATATGATTCCATGCCTGGGAAGCATTGTTGAATAATTTACCATCACTCTTACAGATTATTTCCTCAAGAGTCATTCCCTGATATGGTGTGCCTTCAATGAGCTGATTTAAAGTGTCTATGTAAGCCTGTTCATGCTTTCCGTAATGGTAGGAGAGAGTTTCTGGAGATAGCACAGGGCTCAAGGCATCTATCGCATATGGAAGTTTCGGCTTTTCAAATTTCATGCTGATATTATTTAAAGGTTATTGGATTGTCTGGACTCATCTGAAATATCGGACGAGTACTCTCTTATAACATTTATAATCAGCAATCGGTTCGTAGTGGCATAGAAAGCAGCTTTTATTGCGGTGCTAATAAAACGCTAATAAAAAAATGCTAATCAAAAATAGCGTCCCAATCTTTCCATACCGGTTCATAGCCTCCCTTGCGTATTGCTTCGGCTACTTCTTCAGGAGATCTTGAATCACAAACCTCAAACTGCTCAAGAGCTGTGGGATGTGTTGCATATCCTCCGGGTTCAGTCTGGCTGCCCGCGCTCATGGAAGAAACGCCAAGAGACATCATGGCATCGCGATATTGTGGCGATTCACGTGTGGAGAAGGAAATATCCACTTCATGATCAAAGATCCGGAATGCAAACGTAAGCCTGGCCAGCTGTCGGTCGGATATAATAGATTTTGGCTGGAATCCGCTTTCGGATGGTCTCATTCTCGGGAAATTCACAGAATAGCGTGTGCGCCAGTATTTTTTCTGCAAATATCTGAGATGACGTGCGAGCATTACAGCATCACCACGCCAATCTTCCAATCCAAGCAGAGCGCCCAAACCTATTTTATGCAGCCCGGCTTCTCCCATGCGGTCAAACCCATTAAGTCTCCATTCAAAATGGCTTTTCATACCTTTCGGATGATATTTCTTATAAGCTTCCCTGTGATATGTTTCCTGAAAGCAGACCACTCCATTTAATCCTGACTGGATGAGCCGGTGATACTGGGCTGCTCTCATAGGTTGCACTTCAATAGTGATGTTGTGGAAATATGGACGGCAAGTTTTGATTACCTTCTCAAGATAATCCACTCCGCAAAGTGAAGGATATTCACCGGATACAATCAAAAGATTTTCAAAAGGGGATAGATTTTTAATAGCTTTACATTCTTCTTCAATTTCACTCAGGGTCAATGTTGTGCGTGTGAAAGGATTATCATGATTAAATCCGCAATATACACATTTATTGGTACAGGCATTGGAAACATACATCGGGATGTACATTGAGATTGTCTTGCCAAATTTTTCCTGTGTGAAATGTCGGCTTAATGCAGCCATCTCTTCAAGAAAAGGGTCGGCGGCTTCAGATATGAGGATTGCAAATTCGTCAGGCGTAAGAGGCTTTCTGTTTCTGCGAGCTTTTGCAAGCACACGTCTCACATCATCTTCAGTTGCGTCAGCCACCAATGCTATTGTATCATCCCAGTTGAAGCTATCTATAATATCTGCAAAACCATATCCGAAAACAGCATTTCCGTCGGGATCTGTCTTGAATGTTTTTTCCTTATTTAAATCGGATGGAATGTTCACAGTAAGTCAATTTTAAAAAATAACCTGTTTCTAAGGAGAAAAATATTACGTGTGCGGATATCTCTGCAGAAATCGGCACACGTAATTATAAATGTTAATCATCACATGATTTTTCCACAATGTTCTGTGAAATCCTCATAGCGCAGAAATTCGGACCGCACATTGTGCAGAATCTGTCATCGGCATCCGGTGCGTTGCGACGACTATCAAGATAGAAACGTCTGGCTTTTTCGGGATCGAGCGACAGATTGAACTGATCTTTCCAACGGAAATCGTATCTCGCTTTGCTTAATGCATCATCACGCACTTTAGCTCCCGGAAATCCTTTGCAAAGATCTGCTGCATGAGCTGCAATCTTATATGTGATCACACCCTCTCTGACATCATTCAGATCCGGCAGCGAGAGATGCTCTTTAGGAGTCACATAGCATATCATTGCTGTTCCAAGGCTCGATATAATGGCTGCTCCAATGGCAGATGTGATATGGTCGTAAGCCGGTGCGATATCTGTTGTGAGTGGGCCAAGGGTATAGAAGGGAGCCTCATGGCATAATTCGAGTTCCTTTTCCATGTTCACTTTGATTTTATTCATCGGAACATGTCCCGGACCCTCTATAATTACCTGTACATCATGTTTCCATGCTTTCTCCGTAAGTTCGCCAAGCACTTTGAGCTCAAGGAACTGGGCTTTGTCGTTGGCATCATTGATAGAACCGGGGCGCATACCGTCACCAAGAGATACTGCAACATCATATTTGTTGAGAATCTCACATATTTCATCAAAGTGGGTATAAAGGAAACTTTCTTCATCATGAAGCACACACCATTGAGTCATGATGCTTCCGCCACGGGATACACAACCTGTAAGACGATCCTTAACCAGCATGGCATGTTCTTTAAGCACACCGGCATGAATTGTGAAATAATCCACACCCTGTTCGCATTGCTCGATAAGAGTGTCTCGATAGATTTCCCATGTAAGCCTGCTGACATCCCCGTCAACTTTTTCAAGAGCCTGATAAATTGGAACAGTCCCTACAGGAACAGGGCAGTTTCGAATAATCCATTCGCGGGTTTCGTGAATATTATCACCGGTGGAAAGATCCATCAAAGTGTCTCCTCCCCAATAACAACTCCACACAGCTTTTTGAATCTCCTCTTCAATCCCTGAAGATAAAGCGGAGTTGCCGATATTCGTGTTGAGTTTTACGCTGAAAGCCCGTCCGATAATCATTGGCTCAGCCTCAGGATGATTTATATTGGCTGCGATGATAGCTCTTCCTTCCGCCACTTCTTTTCTTACAAACTCAGGAGTAATGTAGGAATCTATCCCACGTTGTTTGTTGTCAAGATTTTCACGGATGGCAACATATTCCATTTCAGGAGTGATGATTCCTTTACGGGCATAATGCATTTGTGTTACATTTTTCCCATCCTTGGCGCGTCGTGGATTGTGAGAGATCGGGAATCTGATATCATCAAGAGAATGGTCGTCGCGACGCATGCGTCCGTAGACACTTGTAATGTCGGAAAGAACTTCTGTATCATTTCTCTCCATTATCCATTTCTCCCGATTACGCGGAAGACCCTTGTTTATATCGATAGTGATGTCGGGATCTGTGTAGGGGCCGGAAGTGTCGTAGACAGTAACCGGAGGGTTGGGATACTCCACTCTTTCTCCATTTTCTATTTTTACAGTTGGATACTGGTGGATACGACGCATCGCAACTTTTATCGGAAAAAGCTCTCCGTCAACATAAATCTTTTCTGACTTAGGATAGGTTGATACGTCAAAATTGTTGATTTTCATGTGTTTCAGTGTTCAGGATTTCAATTTATAAGTAGATGGTCAAATTAAATGAATACCTCAGAATATTCAAATTAAGACAAGAAAGAGGTCAGCGGGCTTGTTGCTATCGCACTTCCGCTTACTTCTCCCAAGCCTGCCAGAAAAGCCTTTCTTCCGGCGATTACAGCCAATCTGAAAGCATCTGCCATCGAAACAGGATCGCCTGCAACAGCTATGGCTGTGTTCACAAGCACAGCATCAGCACCCATTTCCATTGCTTCGGAAGCATGTGATGGAGCTCCAAGCCCAGCATCAACAATGACAGGGACATTCGCTTGTTCGATTATGATTTCCAACAAATCGCGGGTTATCAATCCTTTGTTGGTGCCAATCGGAGCGGCCAAAGGCATAACGGCTGCGGATCCGGCTTCCTCCAACAATTTGCATAATACAGGATCTGCCTGCACATATGGAAGCACCACAAAACCCTCTTTTGCTAATTTTTCGGTAGCCTTTAATGTCTCAATCGGATCTGGCATAAGATATTTCGGATCCGGATGTATCTCAAGTTTGATAAAGTTGGTGTGAAAAATTTCCCGGCTCATCTGTGCTGCCAATACAGCCTCATCAGCGTTTCTTACGCCTGACGTGTTAGGCAATAGCTGCACATGATCTCGATTTATGTGGGTAAGCATGTCATCGGTAGCTTCATTCAGCAGATTTACCCTTTTCATAGCAACTGTGATCATTTCTGATTCAGATGCGAGCACAGCATCAAGCATTATACGGGGAGAGGAAAATTTACCTGTACCTACAAATAGACGGGAAGAAAATTCACGACCGCCTATATTTAATTTATCATTCATTGTTGAGATAAAATGTGTTTTAAAACCAATCAGGCTGATCAGCCTGTTGCAGACCCAAAATTAAACAATATAAATCAGTTGACAAAACACATGGAGAGTTATCGATTATCATTTGAGTGTTAAATAAATAACATCCGGGAAGCAAAAGAGCCCGCTTTGCCGTATCTATATGGCAAAACGAGCTCTTGAAGAGTTTTTATAGAGGATTCTACTTTTTTTTAATTTGTTTTCTCGAAGGGTTTAAGAGCCTCTACAAATTTACGGGTTGTTTTCTCTATATTATCTGAAAACGCAATCTCACCGCTTACAGCTATTCCGTTAACACCGGTTTTCATCACAGCCTCCACATCCTCCAATTTAATTCCACCGATTGCGACTCTTGGAATATTGATCTCGTTGCGGACCATAAGGTCGTTAATCTGCTGTAGCCCCTCAATTCCAAGTATGGGTGCAAGATTCTTTTTCGTTTCAGTAAAACGGAAAGGGCCAATGCCGAGATAATCAATGTCGAGATACCGTACAGCTTCGATATCTTCGAAGGAATTGGCTGTAACCCCAATGACAGCTGCCGGACCAAGTATCATCCTTGCTTTGGATGGCAGCATATCTTTCTTTCCAAGATGCACGCCTCCTACATCAAGTGTCTTTGCAAGCTCAACGCGATCGTCAAGAAGCAGGAATGCTTCAGTTTCCAGACACCATGGTTTTATCTGCTCGATAACTTTTCCTATTTCTTCATCAGAAGCATCTTTCATTCTGACCTGGATCCATCTGCAACCACCATCGAGAACAGCTCTCACCTGATCAACTACAGATTTTTCACATCTTGTATTTGTAATATATTGTAACATAAACCAATGTTTTTGATTGTTTCTTAAGCACTCACAGAATTGTTTCCAAAACACTCATGGAGATGTCCGGAAATATAAATTGTAAGAAGGAAACCTTTTCCCTGATAGAATAAGGTTTCCTTCTTATAAACTTCCGGAGCTGCATTTAAGTTCACAATTGTGACTCCGCCAAAGCCTTATGCTTTTTGATTTCTTCAATTACGAAGTCAGTGTCATTGTTCCATACGAATCCGAGCATTGCAGCACCGCAAAATCCAAACTTCTTGAGAGTAGGGAATAAATGTGGTTGAACACCACCAAGCGCTACCACTTTTTTCTCTTTAGCAAAATCTGCAATTTCCTCGAGATTGTATTTTGATTTGTATCCCTCTTTTGAAATTGAATCGAAAACAGGAGAGATTGTCACATACTGCATCTTTCCACAGAGAGTGATCTCAAGAAGGGAATGGCATGAACGTGATACATTTTTGATTTCACCAGGCGCTTCGGGACATCTGTGATTCAGATGCACTCCGGCAAGATCAAACTCATTGGTAAGATAGAAATGAGAATGAATCTTTATGAAATGGTGAAGGTGGGATGGAATCTTCTTGAGATGCTGACGTAGCTGAGAGTCTGACCAATTAGGTTTTCTCAAGTGGAGATAATCCACAACGCCCGATTCAAGAAGCTTCACTGTTTTCTTAATTTCATTTCCTAATTCCTCTTCAGGAGTGTCGGGAGGTGTAATTACAATGATTTTAAATTCGTGTGCCATAGTGAATGGTATTGTTTTTACATGGTAAGTAGATGTTGAAAAATATATCGCTTACCCTCCGAATGCTGCTGAAAAAGCTGTTACCAGACAAAGAGGAGTAAGCTTTGTGATGTTCCATTTTTCTTTTGGAACAAGTTTATTGTCAATTGCAACCGCTGTTGATGTGGGATTCAACTTTTCCAAAGCTACAAGTTGATCAACTGTAATACAGTCGGAGGGGAGATCGACAGGTTGGTTATTAAGGAAAATACGCATTGTAGTGGATATTAAATGTTTGCAAGTTGCCTTATGTGCTCGTATAAACGTGTTACTAAATCTCTAAAATAGATGTCGTTTTTTTCGAGTGCCATTAGAGGCTGTTGCAATACCGTTTAATGCAGGAGAATTCATGCGCGGCGGAATCAAAAAATCAATGATTGGACCGCGATAAATACTCTATGTCATTTAAAAAGGTACAAAGGCCCGTATCCCGATTCATAGGGAGATGAGTTCTTTCCTCTTTCAATAGCAAAGGTAATAAATTCTTTCGCTTTTGCAATAGCTTTATGTAAAGAGAATCCTTGGGCAATCAGAGATGCAATGGCTGTGGATAGCACACACCCTGTGCCGTGTAAATTATCGGAATCTATTCTTGGAGATGAGAATCCGGATTTTACTATTTCATCACCCTCTTTCCGGAACAAAAAATCAGAGCAAGTGTCGCTGTCAACATCCCCTCCTTTTATTAAAAAAGATGTGTTCGGGTAATGTCGGGAAAGAAATATTCCCCCTTGTTGCATATCATAAGAAAGACCCGGATTGATAAGATTAAGGATTTCAGAGGTTTCTTTAATGTTTGGCGTCACAAGGGTTGAGAACGGGAAGATATGACTCGTATAGGCTCTTATCAGAGAGTAGGGAGAATCTATGAATTCCGCTCCGGCTGTAGGACTTAACACAGGATCTACAATCACATTTCCCAGTTGATGCTTTTCGAGAATCCGGCCAAGAGCAATCGCGTGAAGGGAAGAGGGTAGAAGCCCTATTTTTACCGCTTCCGGTCTTATCTCAGATAAAGCTGTCTCTATTTGAGAAATCATAAAGTCAACCGGAACGGGCATCGATGAAACCACACCGTTTGAATTCTGTATAGTAAGAGAAGTAAGCGATGTGAATGCGTAAATTTGAAACAATGATGCTGTTTTCAAATCAGCCTGCATACCTGCTCCTGCGGAACTATCGGATGCTGATATGATTAAAATAGATTTCTCCATTTATTATTCAGGAAGTTTCGATTGAATGGATTTTTTACATTCTTCCATAAGAGCTTTTGTATTGAAGCCCTTTTCTCCAGGGAAGATAGGATGATGGATGTAAAGAGTTATTGTGGTAGGGGTCATATTGTAAGTGAAACGTGGCATAGCCTTGAAACTCCCGTCAATTGTGATTGGCACAACAGGCAGCTTAAACTCAGAGGCAAGCATGAAAGCTCCACGTTTAAAAGGAATCATTTTCCCATCCCATGTTCTGCTTCCTTCCGGAAAAATCACAAGAGACATTCCATCTTTCAGGGTATGTCGAGCTTCTTCTATTGTTTCTTTAATACCGGCAATATTGCTGTCGTCGACAAAGATATGGCCAGCCATGGCGCAAGCATCTCCAACCATAAAAATCTTTCGTAGGCCTATTTTCATAAGCCATTTGAAATTATGTCCAAGATATCCGTAGATCGACCATATATCGTAAGCACCCTGATGATTTGCAACAAAAACATAAGATGTATTGCGGTCGATATTTTCTCTTCCTTCCACTTTTACCTTCATGAGGAAAAGAGCACATGTTATTTTTGCCCAAATAGAAGCAGGATAATAACCCCAGAAATGCTTATCTCCAATGAGACATCCAAACATTGTTATCAGAGATGTCACGAATGTCAATACAACAAACAGCGGAATTGCTATAAACCATTGATAAATGAAGTATAATATTTTTTTCATGAATAATGCAAAGTATGGAGTTTACAAGCTTATTTAAATGTTGTTTAAGGAGGAAATTCTTCAGGCTAAAGTTTGCGGGCTTTTCTCTATTTCCTAAAGTTCTTCTCTATCTTAAACACACATTTATATGGGTTCATTACTTGCAAAATTACGAAAAAACGCCCTGCTTTCAAATGAAAACAAGGCGTTTTATTCTGTTGAAACGTTTATTCTTCTGTTGGTGCGATAAGTTTATATCCTTTGCCATGGATATTGATGATTTCGATCTCGGTCGTCATCCTTAAGGAGTTTACGAAGCTTGGTGATATATACATCCATGCTTCGGGCGTTGAAGTAGTTATCGTCGATCCAGATTGATTTGAGGGCGTAATTACGCTCAAGAATCTCATTGATATGAGAGCAGAGCAAAGAGAGCAATTCAGATTCCTTAGTGGTAAGTTTCTGAGTTTTGTCGTCAGCTATCAACACTTGTTTCTGTGTGTCGAAAGTGTATTTTCCAATCTTGTAGATTGTAACCTCTTTCTCTTTTTTACCTCTTACTCTTCGGAGGATAGCTCCAATTCTGAATACGAGTTCCTCCATTGAGAAGGGCTTTGTAAGGTAATCATCAGCACCGATTTTAAATCCTTCAAGCACATCTTCTTTCAGAGCTTTTGCAGTCAGGAATATTATTGGCACCTCGCCATTGACATTGCGAATTTCCTGAGCCAATGTGAACCCATCCTTTTTAGGCATCATTACATCAAGCACACAAAGGTCGTATTTCCCTTTTAAGAATGCCTGATAACCTTGTTCTCCGTCGGGATATAGGTCGGCATTAAAGCCTTTTGCCTGTAAGAATTCCCTGAGAAGCATTCCAAGATTCTCATCATCTTCGCAAAGAAGTATTTTCAATTTGTCGTCCATAATATCATTGATTTTATTTGTTTCGGTATTTAATTGATAGTCATTCATCAAGATCATTCAGAATCAGGAAGCAATGCCGTGGTATTTCATTAGAAGTAAGCAGGCATCTGAAGATAAAATCTTACAAAGGCTATCCTTGAACATAGATCTTTTGAATAATATAACAAATAAATGTTAAAATGTGTCGCACTTGTTGAAGAATTATTTTCAAACAACGTCTATTTAGCCAATGGCAACACAATTATGAAGGTGGATTCTTTCCCAAATTCACTTTCTGCAGAGATTGTTCCTCCAAAAAGAGTGATCATTTTCTTAACATAAGCAAGTCCGAGTCCAAATCCTTTCACATCATGTCTGTTGCCGGTTGAAACACGGTAAAACTTGTCGAATATGCGTTTGAGATCATCTTTCTTTATTCCGATTCCATTATCTTTTATCTTAATCTCTATCCTTGAGTGGGGGAGATCTTTGGTAGAGATTGAGAGAATAGGTTCTATTTCTTCATTTCGATATTTAACTGCGTTATCAAGCAGATTGAAAATCACATTGGTGAATTGCATTTCATCAACATTTACAACAGCATTTTCCGCATTAAGATTGCAGTCGATTCTACCACCAAATTTTTCCACTTTTATCTTGAATGTATGCACAACATTGCTGATAATATTATTGGCATCTATTTCAGAGAATTTAAGAGCAGAAGCTGTATTGTCGAACACTGACATCTGCAACACTTTCTCTACCTGGAATCTAAGTCGTTTCGCCTCCTCAGTGATCACTTGTGAGAGATGCTTGAGACTTGTGGGTGATTTCCTGATTGAATCATCGCTCAACATCTGGCCGGCAAGAGAGATTGTGGAGATTGGTGTCTTAAGTTCGTGAGTCATGTTGTTGATGAAATCAGCCTTCATCTCCGTTATCTTTTTTTGTCGGAACGCAAGGATGATTGTAAACAGGAAGATTATCAGAAGAATCAATGTCAAGGCCAATGTGGGGATTACAAATCTCACGGTAGAGAATATGTAATTTTTCTTTGTAGGAAAGTCGACGTATAATTTGTAATTGGCATCGGTATTGGGAAACAGGACAACTGAATATTTTCCTGCGCTTTCATCAATATTGAAATCATCGGAAGAGTAGATGATATGATCACGGGAATTGGTGATCGCAAAAACGAAAGGAACATTCAATCCATTATTTGCAAGCTCTGTGGAAAGACAATTCTTTATCATTACAGAATCGGCGCGTTCTATAACAGGACGATAAGCCGCATTACTTAAAATAGAGAGAATCACTTCATTCAGAAGTCCCTTCTGATAAAGATACTGACTCCGGATCACCTCTTGCATTGTTCTATATCGGGAACTTACATTCTCAACCTTTTGTGATGGCGAGTATGTATTGACCGTGGATTTGTAATTAAAAGAATTATCATCAGTGACATTTACAGAAAAGTTAGAGTTTACGTCTGAATAGTCGTCATATACTGATGATTCAACAAGGTTGATATCCTTTTCAAGGAAGTGGAGAGTCTCTTCCTTTTCAAGAAATGCACTTGTAGAGTATAAGGAGCGCATCACTCCCTCTGAAAATTGCTCATCGCGCATTTTCACCATATTTTCCAGATACATAATCTGAAAGTATAATAAAGCCCCGAATGTTATTGCCATAACTATCGTAAGCAACCAAATCAATGATTTTTTCATTACTGAATTAAGCTATTGTACTCATCCAAACTTTCTTGCGTAGCTAAGGTTGCTTGAGATTTTGGGTGGAAAGAGGCCAAAATATAAATAACAATTGACTACGAAAGTAACGTTTGCTTAGAGTGTGTTTGAATTTAACACGTTTTATATGTATCTGAATTTCATTTACACTTTCGGCTAATCTTGCGAGGACTTTTTGGCGCTTTTCCATTCTCTCATCGGTCGTTTAGCCCGCTAAACTCCCTCTTCAAGATAGAAAAATCACTCAAAAATAGCTCACAATCTTTGCCGAAATTAAATTTAAACAGTTTCTTAAAATTCCAAACTTTTTATAAAAAGTTTAGATGAGTTCATTGTAGAAACTGTAAATGATCGAAAACGGATGTAATATCCAACCGGTTTTCATTTTATAACATATTTAAACTCATTTTAGTTGAAATAAAGAGTTGCAATATCTATGAGTATGATAATCGAAATTGCATTGAAACACACTCTTAGAAACTGTTTAAATTTAATACGATTAAATTATTATTTAAGCAAGAAACTCTTTCGGCGAAATCTTGCGAGCTCTTTTTGGCGCTTTTCCTATCTATCATCGGTCGTTTAGCCCGCTAAACTCCCTCTTCAAGATAGAAAAATCACTCAAAAATAGCTCACAATCTTTGCCGAAATTAAATTTAAACAGTTTCTTAAATTATGACTATATTTCTCTGAATGAGTTACATTTTTAAAATGTTAAATTCAATTGTTAAAATTAACAATTAAAATTTAATACCCAATATTTTTTAAGAAAATAAATGAGATATTTCTCGATTTTGACTTCGGTTAAGGTGATGTGATGGTGGAAATTTATCTAAAACTCAAAAACTTAACGAGCTTCAACTTAGAAAAAAGTTTAAGTGAGTTCAATATATTCGGGTAAAAATCGTTAAATTTGATAGTTGAAACCAAGATGTATTTCTAAAAATTTAGGTGTACGTGTTTGCTGGCTTGGAAAGGGAAATTTCTTTTGCAGGCGAAGCAGGAGGAAACTTGAAATCATCACATATTGAAAAAGATTTATGAAAAGATATAGTTTGCCATTGTGTGGCATTTCATTATTGTTGCTCACTTCTTGCTCTTCAAAAAAGGATGAGCCGACCCCAATCCCTGAAAATTACAAACGTACGATTCTTGTTTACGCTGTTGCCTCAAATAATCTTGAGTCAAATCTTGTCGCTAACAAGAAACAGATGATTGAAGGAATGGAGGATGTTGATCTGTCGCAATATAACCTGATGGTGTATGAGGTGAATAATAAGGATTCTCATATAGCCAAGTTGCAGAAATTGGTTAAAGGAGCTGATTCCAAGCTTCGTTTTGAGACAGTGAAGGAATTTGGCCGATTTACATTTTCAACAGATCCTAAGCGGGTGAATGAAGTGATCAATACGGTGGCAAGTGAATATAAATCAGATAAGATTGATTTGTTCTTTTGGTCGCATGGTTCGGCCTGGGAATATGCGACACCAATTCACAAAGCTCTCGGATGGGATAATTATCAGGGACAGAGAGATTATCTAAATATCAATGAGCTTGCTGAGGCAATTCCTCAAGGCCTTGTTGATATGATATGGTTTGATAATTGCTACATGGCCAACATCGAGACAATTTTTGAACTTCATGGGAAGTGTAAAAATATTGTCGCATACCCCACAGAGATATGGAGCACTGGCACACCATATGAGAATATCCTGCCTTATTTGATGACAGATAATCGAGACTTGGCAAAAGCAGCTTCGGAGATAGGGAAGTATTATGGAGAGAGAGCTTATACGGTTGCTGTGATTAATGTTGATGCTGTGAATGATGTGGCATCAGCAGCTCTTCCGATATTGGTTAACAAACAGAACATGCCTGCGGAAAAGAGTCTTCTCAAATATAGCCGCAAGAACACCGTTGAAGAGCCTTTATATGATTTCTCGGATTATATACACAAAATCGTAGAGATGAATCCAGAAATATGGAGTGTGACAGTTAGTGGAAAACTGCTTTCCGCTTTTGATGCGTCGATGAATCAACTTGTGGAATATAAGGATTGTTCTGATGTTGATTTTAATGGTAATTCTTTGAATAGGAGCATATTCTCAGGAATTAATTGCCATTATTTCACAGATGAGGAGGATGAGCAAAACAATTTTTACAAAAAATTGAAGTGGTATAAATCCATATACACTCCGAATAGATAGTATTCATTTAATCTGAACAGTTGCTTACTCAAATATTGATAATAATATGATTGGAGACGATCAACCCATAAATCCTGCTACTGAAAAGCTTCCTGATGCACAGGAAGCTTTTGCCAGTTTAAAAGGGTTATCTTTCGAGGATGCCCTTTCTAAAATAGCCAATGGCCTTGTAGATTTCGCATTTAAACTTGCAATCGCAATTTTTGTATTCTATGTAGGGCGAATGGTGATTCGGAAGATTTACACGATGACTCTTCGTGTAATGACCGGTAGAAAAATGGATGCCTCATTGACAACGTTCGTATTGTCTTTGGTAAAGATTCTGCTATATTTCATCCTGATTATAACCGTAATAGGCATCCTGGGCATTGAAACAAGCAGCTTCCTTGCGTTGTTTGCATCTGCCGGTGTAGCTATCGGTATGGCTTTGAGCGGTACATTGCAGAATTTTGCCGGAGGGGTGTTGATTCTTCTGTTGAAGCCTTATAAAGTGGGGGATTATATTGAAGCGCAAGGATATTCCGGAACAGTAAAGTCGATTCAGCTTTTCTCGACGGTAATAAATACTGTTGACAATAAAGCGATAATTATACCTAACGGAGGATTATCCACAAGTTCGATCAATAATTTCTCTCTTGAGCAATACCGTAGGGTAGACTGGACTGTCTCGCTGGCATACGGCACAGATTTTGAAGCGGCCCGACAATGTATTCTCGAAATGCTATACAACGATCCACGTGTTGTGAAACAATATATTGAGGATGATGCGTTGTTCAGGGAAAAAGAGGAACATGAGAAGGATTGCATTGAAAATCCTGAATTATGTGAGGATGAAGAGGCAAAACTAAAGAAGATGAATTTTTTCTCCCGTTGGCGCTATAAAACACGTCTGAAAAGGGAACGGGTGAAGAAGAAGCTGTCTGACGAACAGATTGAGATGAATGCGAGTATCCCGATAAAAGTGGAAAGAAAGCCTTTTGTAGCGCTTAGTGAATTAGCTGATAGCTCAATAAATATCACAGTGCGCGCATGGACTCATTCTTCTACATATTGGCCTCTCTATTTTGATATCAATGAACGGTTTTATAAGGAACTTCCTCAGAAAGGATTTTCATTTCCTTTCCCACAAATGGATATTCATATCAATAAGGAGAACTGATCATGAAAGAGAAATCTGGATTTAGTAGATATTCCCGACAAATAGCGATTAAATCTGTCGGTGAAGAGGGACAACGGAAGCTCCGTGAAGGGAGTGTGGGAATTATTGGATGTGGAGCTTTGGGGAGTGTGGCAGCTATGTATCTTGCCGGAGCCGGTGTCGGAAGAATCGGGTTGGCTGATTTCGATACAATCGATATTTCCAATCTTCAGCGACAAGTGTTTTATCGTGAAGATGAAACAGGATGCCTGAAGCTAAATATTCTAAAGGATAGGATATGTGCATTAAACAAGGATATAACAATTGAATGTCATAATCAAATCATAAAGGAGGATAACATTGCCAATTTTATATCAAGATATGATTTTATTGTGGATGCAACAGATAATCCGGCATCCAAGAAGATGATCGACCGATGGTGTAAGCAACAAGGAAAACCTCTGACAACTGGAGGGGTTTCTGCGACGAGAGGGCAAGTTACAACATCTCTTCCGGATAGCCGGAGATTCTCTTCCATTTATCCGGATGTCGAGAATAATGGAATCGCACCCTGTTCAATAGAGGGGGTGTTGGGACCAGCTGCGGGGATTGTTGCATCCATACAAGCTTCTGAAGCTATAAAATATTTCATTCAGCCGGATCAGATTTTAAAAGAGAAACTTCTGATATTTGATTTGGAGATGAACCTTTTTCAGATTATTAATTATTGAGATTCTCCACAGATATGCTGCCTGAAACATTATAGTAAACCAGGCGATATTTATTAAAAGCAGATATACAAAAGAGCCCGTCGTATCTTACAACGGGCTCTTACATATAGGGCAGGTTGGATTAACCGCAATGCCAATATAAACGCACCACTTCCATCATATCCTTATGGGAGTTGGCGAGACGCTTACGCAAATCTTCATCATCGTAAGATTTAAGCTTCTTAATGATACCATTGATCAAAGAAGGAGCGAAAACGCCATATTCTTCAAACACTTTTCTGTCTTCTTCCAACGAACGTGCTGATGCTACACAGCAGTCGGGAAGTGATTTGAGACTTTCAAGTTTCTCTTTATTTTCGTCGTTGTGGATATTGACAGAAACATACATATCCTCAGCTCTCTTAAGAGCATCTTTGTTTTCAAATCCTGAACGAGCCGCACATACCATTGCTGCGATAAGCTGATATACATCCGCAGAGCAATCGGCGCTTCTGAGCTCGGCAGTCTGTTTCTGGGGAGAATCAGCCTGGCATCCTGCTTCGAGAGGATTGGCAGTGGCACACATATCGTTTTCGCCAGTCCATCCAAGAGGCACGCGGACAAGCACAGAACGGTTACGGTCGCCCCAGCAAACTGAAGTGGGAGCTTCCTGATGAGGAACAAGACGGAAATAGCTTGTCGGCACTTTATTGCCCATTGCAGTAATTGCAGGAGCATGCTCAAGGATTCCGGCGATTGCAGTTTTTGCAATGTCGCTCAATTGTCCGTTTGTTGTCATCATGTTCTGATCTCCCTTCATTATCTTGAAGTGGATGTGCAGACCGCTGCCTGCCTTGCCGGCCGTGATCTTCGGGGCGAAGGTGACGTCATAGCCATACTTGGAGGCCAATGTGCGGATGATCCATTTGGCGATCATCAGATTGTCGGCAGCTTCAGATGCGGGGATGGGAAGGAATTCCACTTCGTTTTGTTCGTAGATCTTGCCATCGAGTGTGAAGTTACCAACTTCGTTATGGCCATATTTGATCTGTCCACCGGCCTGAGCGATAAGGTTCATACATTCAACACGGAAATCATTGAACTTGGCATAGGGTGCTGATTCATGATAACCTTTCTGGTCAGATGCAGGGAAGAAACCTTGATCTTCTGAAATCACATAGTATTCAAGCTCTCCCATTGCATAGAATTCCATGCCTGTAACCTTCTTGAAAGATTCACAAGCTTTGCGGAGTGTATATTCGGGAGAAGATTGCAATGGTTTACCCTCCTTGTCAAAGAAAGAAGCAAGCATTGTCAATGTGGGGATTTCAGCAAACGGATCAAGGAAAGCTGTGCTGAAACGAGGAATTACATAGAGGTCGCTGTTTCCAGCTTCAATGAAAGAGGGGAATAGGCTTGAGCCATCCACACGTTCACCATATGAAAGAATGGATTCAAGATATTCTTCTGAATTGATAACGAAGTTAAGAGTCTTAAGACGGTTATCGTCGGCAGGATACATGAAATTGATCATACGGATACCGTTCTCTTTTACGTATCTGATGATGTCACTTTTTCTGAACTCCTGCGGAGCCTTCTGAAGATAAGCCACAAGTTGATTGGGGCTAAGGGATAAATTGGGATTCATGGTATAAGTTAGTGTTTGTATTTTCTGAATGAATAATGGAAATTATTTAAGCAGAAATCTATGGTTTTAATTAAAGGCTAAACTGGATTTTATTGTTTGGCTCAGTTTAGCTCGATAAAGAAATCCTTTTGTGAATTTTTCGATTATTTCAATGGTATTGGCTTATTCAATTTTTATGAATATTCATAGCTTGCTCTTTTCAGCAAATATGTTTCTCTCATCAGTTGCATAGATGGCTATGCTCCCATTTCAAGATGGAAAATTTACTCAAAAATCACACTGCTTTGAGTATTCATTAAAACAGAACAACTACATAGCAAATATAGCGAATAATTCTAAGCGGGCAAAATGGAATTGTTTTTTTCTTTATACAAAATAGAATGATAGAACGGATAAAGCTGAAGTATAAAGAGAAATAAACGGGCAATTATGGCAGAAAACAGTATTTATTATTAATTTCGTGGTTAAAATTAGATTTAAGTTATGAATAAGGTGGTAAAAGATGATAATGAAGAAATATTGCCGATAGTAGATGAGAATGGGTGTGTAATAGGGAAAAGAAGGAGAGGGGATTGTCATGATGGCAGTAAGCTTCTGCATCCGGTGGTTCATCTTCATGCTTTAAACAAAGAAGGAGGATTGTGTCTTCAATTACGCCCACAATGGAAGCAGATTCAGCCCGGAAAGTGGGATACGGGGGTTGGTGGCCATGTCGCTTATGGAGAGAATATGGATTCTGCATTGCGGAGAGAGGCTTTTGAGGAACTCGGTTTGGTCGATTTTAATCCTGTCTTTTTGAGAGGGTATATTTATGAGTCTTCGATTGAGCGTGAATATGTTTATGTTTATGCTGTTATTGTTGATGAGGGCTCTATATCTTATAGTGAAGAAGTTGATGATGTCAAGTTTTTTACATTTAAAGAGATTGAGTCTAATTTGGGAAATAATATGTTCACTCCAAATTTTGAACATGAGTATAATGAGATAAAAGATTCTCTGAAAAAATTAAGTGGTTCTCCGGATTAAGCCTCGTCGCTATAGTCGGATATTCTTTAAATTTAGATAAACTCCAACTTTTCCAGCTTCAATTTGTTGATATATAAGAAGCTTGAAAAAGAGGCGAGACTGCATATCAATTCTAACTTGCTGCATGTTGAGCCTTTATTTTGAGCAGAACTTTTCTATGCTCTTTGGAGATTTAAGATAAGTTCAAACTTCTTATTAAAATCATAAAATTATGGCACAAAATTTTGAAGAGATAATTAATTCTAAAACTCCGGTTCTTGTCGACTTTTTCGCAACATGGTGCGGACCATGCAAAATGATGCATCCTATTCTTGAGGAGCTGCATGAAAGTCTTGGCGAAAAGGTAAGAATTATAAAGATAGATATCGATAAGAATGAACAGTTGAGTTCAGCTTATAATGTAAGAAGTGTTCCAACTTTGATGATATTCAAAGATGGAAAACTGGAATGGCGTGCTTCAGGAGTACATCGCGCTCAGGATCTGGAACAGATTCTTCAACCTTACATTGAATAATAGTATCAGATATAAAGCCCCGATGATACAGAGAAATATCATCGGGGCTTTATATCTATTGATTTATGATGCATTATTGCATTCGCTTACCCGATAAATTATACCGGAATGAATAAAAAGCTATTTCTGACAGTGCTTTCTTCTCTTCTTTTAATGTCATTATCCTTTAGTTCCTTTGCTACAAAGTTTTCTCCTGAAAGATTAAGATATGTCATAACATATAAATGGGGACTTATACATAAGGAGGCAGGGGAGGCTACAATGTCTCTCAAACAATCAAACGGGCATTATGATATTATTCTTACGGCACGAACTAAACCTTGGGCCGACAGGATTTTTATGGTTAGAGACACATTGAAATCACGAATATTGATTGATTCGTTCAAGCCTGTAAGCTATACAAAAATTGCCCATGAAGGTGGGAAGTATGGAAAAGATGAGATAGTGTATAGCTATATGGGTAATAATGTTGTTGGAAAATGCACCCGCTATAAAGAGAAAAAGGGGAAGGTGTCGCAGTCTGTTAAATCACTTAACGGGAGCGGAAAAGTGTTTGATATGCTATCGATATTCTATTATCTCAGAATAATAGATTATTCATCTTTATTAAAAGATAAGCCGATAAGCACAACAATATTTTCCGGATCAAAAGTAGAAACATTGACCATAAAATATCTGGGTGAAGAAATGGTAGAGATGCGAAATAAGACTAAGCGGAAAGCATATCATATTGTTTTTAAATTCACTACAGATGGTAAAAAAGAATCAAGCGCAGATATGAATGCTTGGATATCAACAGATAGCAGGCATATCCCCTTGCTCCTTACCGGACAATTACCTGTAGGACAAGTGAAATGCTATTACATAGGTTGACCAACCCGATAAAAAACAGCTGTCAAGTATTATTCATTGATTCTTGACAGCTGCTTTTTTATGAGTTGGAAATTTATTTCAGAGTATGTTTAAATTAAAAGGACGCTGAATTTTTTTTGTGTACTTTGTCAATCAAGAGTAAAACTATCGGCATCTGCCCAAGCGGGGAATTTTTCACGGAATGAATCAAGCTTTTCCTTTGACAACATGCCGTATACTATATTGTCGCTATTATTTCCGGCTGCCAATTCTTTCCCTTTGAAATCGATTATCTTGCAACTCCCATCATATTTAAATCCTTTTGAATCTACTCCAAAGCAATCCACACCGCATACATAAGATTCATTCTCAATGGCACGGGCGTAAAGGAGTTTGTTCCATGCATCAACTCTTACATCAGGCCAGTTGGCAACGACTATCATAAGATCATAGCGGTTGTTGACATTTCTGCTCCACACCGGGAAACGCAAATCATAGCATACAAGCATGGATATGTTCCAGCCACGATATCTGATAATCATCTTCCCATTGCCCTTTGAAAACACTTTATCTTCTCCGGCCATAGTGAAAAGATGACGTTTATCGCAGAAATATTCCTCTCCAGAGGGTTCTATAAAGAAAGCTCTGTTGTATAATGATCCTCCGGTGTTGGCAATGAAGCTTCCGGCAATTGCAATGTTATAATGGGCCGCAAGTGATTTTATAAAATCTATTGTCGGTCCTGTATTGCGCTCCGCAAGCTCACGAACTTCATCTTTCGTCATTCCAACAGGGAAACCTGTAGAGAATGTTTCCGGCAATATCAGAAGATCTGTTTCCGGATGCAATTGCTCAATTACATGCTGGAGATTATCAAGATTCTCTCTTTTATTACCCCAGATGATGTTTTGGGGATATAGTGCTATTTTTAGTTCGTTTGCCATAGGTTAGATTGTCAAGCTTTGAATTTATCCGGATATTTGGCTGCGTAAGAATATTGTTTGTAGAAATCTCTCACATAGAGCATATCTTCTTCAATATTTCCGGATGGGTTGAATTGTTTCTTAATTATGATTTCCTTTTTTGAATAATCAATCACTCCAAGCTGAATGGGCACAGATGCTCCATAAGCAATATATAGAAATCCTGTGCGCCACTTTTCTACCCTGCTTCTTGTTCCTTCAGGAGTTACTGCAAGATTCAAATAAGATTCTTCCTTAAATTTATCAATGACAATTGAAGTCAATGTGCCATTTGTTTTTGTGTCAACCGGAATACCCCCTAAAGCCTTCAGGATATATTTCAAAGGGAAGAAAAACCAAAACTTCTTCATAAGAAAATTGGCATTTCTCCCCAATGATTTATAAGCCGCCAAACCGAGAATAAAATCCCAGTTTGAGGTATGAGGGGCAACACAAATTACGCATTTGTCGAGAAATGGCGCGGTAATATCAACTTTCCAACCAGCCCATTTCAGGAATAAGCCCCAGATATTCATATCTATTATGAATTTGCAACAGCTTTTTTATTCTCTTCTTTAGCAGAAGCCGGAATTGACTCATTAAACAATTTAAGAGCCTCATTTACTTTTCCAGTAAAGTCGCTGTCGATCTTTTTGAAAAGTTCTTTAAAGAAAGTTTCCTTAGCTTTATTGTATTCTTTTCTTGTTTCAAATGCTGCCACACCTCTGTCGAAGAAAATATTCGCATTATTCTTCGCTTCTGCCACAGCGCCCAAAACAACTCCTATTGCTTTCGAAATCTCGTCTTGGTTTGCACCTTCGATATTGTAGAATGCAACCATCATCTCTTCACATAGTGATGAGCCGATTGCTTCAACGTATTTCTTGAACTCTCTTTTGTTCTTGATCATGTTACTTTTATTTTAGAATGTTTATGTTGATTCTATATTGAGGAGTGTGGTGTATGGTGGGGAATGGAGAAGAGGTATACATCAACATACATTAATCAGGATGCTGATAGATATCGTCCCCCAACTTTTCTACAAATATAACAATTCTGAAAGTATTTATATCTATAATAGGGTAAAAATAACAGGATGCCGGTTTTAAAAGTCCCGGCATCCTGTTAAAACATGTGTTATGTGATGGTTATGTTTTTTAACTGTGTTATGATTTTCAAATGGTCTAATCCCGTCGCTCTTTCCGGGCAGCATCCATCCTTAACAGGATGAAGAGCAATATGGTGAAACCCCATAATGAAGAGCCGCCATAGCTGAAGAATGGGAGAGGGATACCAATCACCGGACATAATCCTATTACCATTCCGATGTTGATACATAAATGGAATATAAGAAACGAAACCACACAATATGCATATACTCTTTCAAATGGCGATCGTTGTCGTTCTGCAATTGAGATAAGACGTAATATAAGGCCAAGGAAGAGAGCCAGAACGATAACGGATCCTGCAAAGCCTTGCTCCTCACCAATTGTGCAGAAAATGAAATCGGTGTGTTGCTCAGGCACATATTTCAGTTTTGTCTGAGTTCCGTTCAAGAACCCTTTCCCGGTCAAACCTCCTGAACCAATGGCTATCTTTGATTGATTCACATTATATCCAGCTCCACGAAGATCTTCTTCAATTCCCAAAAGCACTTTTATTCGCATCTGCTGATGTGGCTGGAGAATATTTGTGAATACATAGTTTACAGAGAATAGGAATAATACAGATGTCATTACAAATCCTATTGTGATGACATATTTTTTTATTCTGTGATGAAACATCCCGATTGCTGTATAAGCAAGTCCGAGAAAAATCAGTATAAGGAAGCATATCATTCCATTCACCTGAATTCCAGACAATGAAAGGGCCGCAAGAATTATTCCACCTCCGAGAAAACCGATTGCAACGTTTCTTCCTATAATGAAATCACGGCAATAAAAGAGAAGCAACAGCACGAATATCAGCATAATCAACACGAATACAGAAAACTCGCCTATCGGCATCCCCATTACTTCCGGAAGAGAAAATTTAACGGCGACAACAAAATAAACAATTGCACACAGGATTGATATAAGAACCATACCACTCATCCCTTCACGATATAATACAAATATCAGTGAGAAATAAACAAGAGCACTTCCTGTTTCTTTCTGCAATAAAATAAGTGATACCGGCAGAAATATAATAATCAATGCCCTGAAGTAATTGCTCATTTTGGCATTGAGGGTAAAATTGTATGAATCAAAAAGCTTTGCCAAAGCCAGGGCGGTTGCAAATTTGCCGAATTCAGCTGGCTGCAGACTCATGAATCCGAATTGAAGCCATGATCTTGATCCCTTTATGTCGGGGGCTAAAAAAATAGTGGCTATCAGAACCAGAATTACTGTGCCATATATCGGATAGGCATATATCTTGTAGATTCTATAATCAAGAATCAGGATGCTGCATCCTAAAGCAAGCGAAAGTCCTATCCATAGCACTTGCTTGCCCGAGAATTCATTCAAATCAAACAATGAAGCATTGTCAAAATCATAGCTTGCCGCATAAATACATACAGCACCTATGGATACCAATAATATGTAAAGGATTATAGTAATCCAGTCAACTGAGCGAAATACGCTTACATTAGTTTCAGTGTTTCTTGACTCCACTGCTTATTATTGTGTTTGAGTTAAACATTCTTTCCTCAATTCCTTTTCTTGCGGCGCTAATTTCACCATTGAGATATTTCTCAATGATCAGGGAGCCAATAGGCACACCATATGCAGCACCGAAACCGGCATTTTCAACATATACACATACCGCGATTTCAGGATTATTATATGGAGCAAAACCGATAAAAGCGGAGTGGTCCTTGCCATGTGGGTTTTGCGCAGTTCCGGTTTTGCCGCATACTTCAACTCCGGGAAGATTAGCAAGACGACATGTACCTCCCAGAACTGCCATTCTCATACCCTCAGCCACAACATCATAATATTCTTTCTTTATCTTTGGAGTGTGCTTCACTCTGTATTGCTGATCTATGACGCTGTCGGATATTTCCTTTACAACATGAGGAGTATAGAAATATCCTCTGTTGGCTATTGTGGCACATAAATTCGCAATCTGGATAGGTGTCGCCATTATTTCTCCCTGACCAATGGAGACGGAAATAATGGAGTTGGCACTCCAGTTGGGACCCCTGAATGATTTATTATATGTTTCTGAATTAGGAATGAAACCTCTGCTTTCAGAAGGGAGATCTACTCCTAATTTATATCCATATCCCATCTCAACAAGATAATTCTTCCATTTTTCAAATTGAGCGGAAGCCTTTGTGCCACGCTTGTCAATCATATTCTTAAATCCCCAGCAGAAAAATGCATTACAAGAAGTCTGAAGAGCCGGCTTTATGGCTATCGGAGATGCGTGTCCGTGACATCCTACCCGGATTCTATTTACATATCCATGATAACAGGGATATTGAGTAGAAGTGGTGATTACACCCTCCTCAAGAAATATAAGTCCTTGTGTAGGTTTGAAGGTTGAGCCGGGGGGGTAAGCTCCCTGAAGAGCACGGTCATATAAAGGTTTATAGGGGTCTTTGACAAGAGTTGCATAATTCTTTCCTCTCTCTTTGCCTACAAGCAGGGATGGATCGTAGTTGGGAGATGTTACAAGAGCGAGGATCTCACCGGTGGATGGTTGGATTGCAACTATTGCCCCGATTTTACCCTGCATCAGTTTCTCGCCATACTCCTGAAGTTCGATATCAATTGAGAGTGTGAGATTATGTCCCGAAACGGGAGCTTTGTCGTAGATGCCGTTCTCATATTTCCCTTTTATTCGTCCGGCAGCATCTTTCATAAGGATCTCAACACCTTTCTGACCTCTCAGAGCCACTTCATAACTCTTTTCGATGCCCAGGTCTCCTGTATAATCACCTGCCCGATAATATCTGTCCTTGTCAATGTCGGCGGCTGAAACCTCACGTATGTTCCCAAGCACATTTGAAGCAGCATTATAACCATATTCCCTTACAGTTCTGCTCTGCACAAAAAAGCCGGGAAACAAGGATAATGTTTCCTGTAGACGACCGTAGTCTTCAATTGAAAGATGGGAAATAAGTTTCTGAGGAGTATATGCCGAGTAACCGGGATTCAAACGGGGATTTTTCATTTCAGCCCATTTGATGTTTAACTCCTCCGGTGTGATTTCCAAAGCTTTGCAAAGAGCAAGAGTGTCAAACTCCTTTACATCTTTGGGGATCAGCATAAGGTCATAAGCCGGTTTGTTGAAAACGACAAGCTTGCCGTTGCGGTCATATACCAATCCACGGGCCGGATATTTCACTCTTCTTAGAAAAGCGTTGCTGTCGGCATTTTCTTTATATTTATCGTCGCCTACCTGAAGCGTGAAAAGGCGGAAAATATATATTATAACTACAAGAATAATAAATCCACCTATTATATATTTCCTTTTTTCAAGGTTATAATCTTTTCTCATTCGCAGAAACAACCATGCTGTCGATGCCCAAAAGGAGAATGAAAGTCAATATTCCGCTGGAAATTGACATGATCAACACATCCTTCACACTGGCAAAACTGAAAAATTCTATCGTAAAACTAAAAATACAATACAAGAGGGTCATCGTAAGAAGATATTTTGAGTATATCAACGGACCCAGAGATGAAATAGATGGAGAGAGTGTCTTTGTTCGGTCGTCACGCTGTATGTACATGAAGAGCAGCGGTTTTCTGATACCACCCAATAATGTGCATGAAAGAGCGTTAAGTCCGGGAGTGTCTGAAAATATATCAATGATAAGTCCGGAGAAAAATGAGATTGTCAACACATAATTAATGCCGAGATCCATAGGAAGACGGATTATCAGATATATGAATATCAGCGGTATGGCCACATTGAACAATACAATATGGTTGCATATGAATATCTGTGAAAGCACAAGGCAGACAAACAGAATTATATACTGAATAATGTTCTTCTGCATAATATATTTGGCATATTATTAAAATGGATGAAAATACAATTACTTAGGAGATTGCATTTCAAGAGAATCAATTTCTTCCTTGTAAATATCTTTTATTACTCTTACTGTGCCAAGAGCTTTAAAATTAGATGCCAATTTGATTTTAAACATGAAGAAACTGTCTTCCGAACTGTTTACACGATTCAGGATAACGCCCACCGGTATTCCCTCAGGAAATGTAGTGGAGTAGCCACTCGTTACAATTGTGTCGCCAATATGATATACAGCGTGTCTTGGAATCTCGCCGACGTATGCCACAGAAGGGTCGCCACCATGCCATTGTAATGAACCCACAAAAGGAGTGTCTTTGATTTTTACAGAAAAAAACTGCGTTTCATTAAGCACTGACACTACCCGTGAAATATTATTGCCGGAGATATTGACAATGCCGACAATACCGTTTTGATCCACAACTCCCATACCCGGTTTCACACCATCAAGCAAGCCTCTGTTGATAGTGAAGTAATTCTTAGGGTGTCGGATATTGTTGTTAATAACTGTAGCCGACTCATATCCAAAACGCTTTTTTATATTGTTTTCAGAAACGGAATCTACAACGGAGGATTTCATTTCAGCAATCTGTTGGCGCAGATTAAGCACTTCTGTCTCAAGTCGGGCATTATTAATCTGCAGGCTTTTGTTTATTTCCCTGAGATTGAAATATTCCCAGACATCAGATGTTGTCTGAAAGATAGATCCGGTGATAATATTTGCTGAAGAAAGATATATGGATTGTCGATAGCTGCTCCCTCTCACCAAAAGCAGACAGCTTAAAATGACATAAAGAGCAAATACAAACCAATTTGAATATTTCAGGAAGAAATTTAAAAGATTTCGCACAGGATTAACTTTATACTATAACTGTCTTTAGCATAGATGTAATGTGTCCACAACATCTATGAATCAGTCAATTATCGAAGCATTTATTACATAAGTGTCTCTCAAAACCAGGAACTCGCTTAATTGAAAGACTCATACATGTATAATCTTATAAAGTGCACCCAGCATATTCTAACAAATTTGTTGGAATATCCCGAGCACACTGTATTGATATAAACAAGTTAAATATTCCTTCCTTAACGGATAAGGAATGAAAACTTATTAATATTTTTTAAAGCTACACCGGTTCCAAGTGCAACCGCATGTAACGGATCATCCGCAATTTTAAATTCAATGCGAATTTTATCGGTAAATCTTTTGGCGAGACCTCTGAGAAGCGCACCACCACCTGCAAGATATATGCCGTTTTTCACGATATCGGCATAAAGTTCAGGAGGTGTTTGTTCAAGAGCTGCAAGAATGGCAGCCTCCATCTTAAGAATCGATTTCTCAATGCAATGAGAAATTTCTTCGTGAGTTACAGGCACTTCCATGGGAAGAGATGTCATCTTGTTGGGGCCACATACGATAAATGGTTCCGGTGGATTATCAAGAGTTGGAAGGGCTGAACCAACATTGATTTTAATTTTTTCAGCCATAGTAGTGCCAACTTTCAAGTTGTGCACCTTGCCCATATGCTCCTGAATATCCTGTGTAAGATCATTTCCGGCGATACGTATACTCTTGTTGCTTACGATTCCTCCTAATGAAATAACAGCAATTTCAGTGCTTCCTCCACCTATATCGACAATCATATTTCCTTCGGGAGCCTCGACATCTATGCCTATGCCTAATGCTGCGGCCATAGGCTCGTAGATCATATACACATCTCTTCCGCCGGCATGTTCACTCGAATCCCGCACGGCACGAATCTCAACTTCTGTAGATCCGGAAGGGATACATACCACCATTCTGAGGGAGGGGGAGAACCAGCGTCGTTTAGAGCTTACCATCTTTACCATGCCGCGAATCATCTGTTCGGCTGCATTGAAGTCGGCGATAACTCCATCCCTAAGCGGACGGATAGTTCTTATGCCGGGCGGTTCACGGCCTTCCATCTGACGTGCCTCTGTACCTACGGCAAGAAGCTTGTCGGTCTTGTTCTCGATGGCGACAACACTTGGCTCGTCCACCACAATCTTGTCGTTATGTATAATGATGGAATTGGCTGTGCCCAAGTCCATCGCTATTTCCTGTGTGAATGAAAAAAGTCCCATATCTATTTGTCTGAATTTTAGGGGGCTTCAATATAAGATGAAAAATATTTCAGCTGAATTATATAGCGCTAACTCGGTTTATTTAAATTAGTTGCAGAATAAAAGGAATGTTCGGACTGTGAATATCAATAAAGCCATATATCCGGGATTCCTGATATTATTTTAATATGATTCGGGCGAATATGCGCAGTATGCCCCGTGCATATCCAAATGCTGAATATTTTCTATTGCAAAGTTAATTAAAATTTCAAGCCTATTCAATCTATTATATATAAAAAATAGTTGTATAACATGTTTTTCTTTTCTTGCTTAACTTGCTTAAACTTTTTTTAGAAACCGTTTAAATAAAATTCCCGAAAGATTTGAGTTAACGCCATGATTTCTCAGTCTCGATTCCGAATCGTTTCTTTGGGGAGCGGCAAAAATAAAAAAATTCCTGTGCTTGAAAAAAAGTAGTCAAGCACAGGAAAATCCATGATATCTTCAAAACTTGTTGAAACAGCAGACAATTGAACTAAACTGTCTTTAATTCTTGTCGCTTACAAGCTTGTTGATTAGAAATATGTCTGAAGAGCATAATCGATGCTATCGATAACATCCAATAAGTTTGAATCACCGGGATTCAATTTTCTCGCTTGTTCTGCATATTCAAGAGCTTTGTCGAAGTATTTCTCTTTGATCGCTAATTTGGCAGCTCTTGCATCAGGACCATCAGGAACCTCATTCAACAGGGCAGTGCCCACCTTGAAGATTTTTTTACTTGCATTCTTGAGGGTCTCGAAATCAACATTGGGAAGCGCGCAAGCAGCGATATAATCGTTTACTGATGCATCGTTGTTTCCAAGGCGATCGTATACGAAACCTCTTAGTCCAAGCAATGAGGGAAGTCCGGGGTTTTTCTCAATCTCCTCGTTCACCATAGCAAGTGCCTCATCTCCCTTATTGTCGCTCACCAAAGAGTTCACAATATTATTTATGAAAAGAGGCTGTTCCATTCCAAACTGCTGATAACCGGCCAATGCAATGTCGGCGATGTTTGCTTTAGCAGCATCTACGAGTGTTGAATCCGACTGCATCATATTCTGCCAGCAAGCAATTTCATAAATGTATGATTCAGGATGCGGATATTTGTTTTTACGTGCAAGACGGAAAGCTTCAGCACTTTCTTTTACATGATTGCCTGAGTATGCTGCGAGTCCGGCATTGAAAAATGCTGTAGCGATTACGCTGTCGGGTGTAGCTTCAAGAATTTTATCGGCATGCGGAGAGTTATGGATTTTTCCATAAATCATGAATGCATCGTATGCTTCGGGATAGTACTTCTTCTCATTGAAGAATTCAGCGCCTGCCTGAAAGTAATTGTTCACATTGCTGTTGATTTTCCCAATCATATCTTTTGAATACTTGGGTTTTACCTCACCTTTTGCATTGGGAAGGCTATCAAGAGGAAGTGCTGCCTGGAAGAAGTTGTAGCCATTCAGGAGCTGCTGATTCATATCCATAGCATTCACAGCGGGATCATTGGGGTTGACCATTCTTTTGGCATTCGCTTTGTCAAAGGCATCGAATTCAATTTTACCCGCGATATAATAGGTTTCAACATTATTCTTTGTCTCCTCGTTCTGCATTGCCTGCTTCAGCAATTCACGAGCGCCGGCAAGGTCTTTACCTGCCATTTTCTTTGCGTCTTTCAACGCCTGAACTTGTGCTGACATCGGGACAATCATTCCCATGCACAGAGCCAACATCAATAATTTTTTCATATCAGTTTATTATAATGAGTTAAAAATATCATGTCTGTGTGGAGCCTGAAATAGAATTTATACATTCTCCTCAATATCATCAACGTTTTCTCCGGCGGGATTATTTTCCACGTCAAATAGATTTAATTCGTTGATGTTGCGATTTACATCTGTCTCATTGTTGCAATCAGCAGATGTTTCATCTTCTGCCTGCTCTTCAGGATCTGAATCAACCTTGCATACAGAGGCGATGCTGTCTCCTCGTTTCGATAGATTTATCAAGCGAACTCCTTGTGTGGCACGTCCCATGATACGGATATCCTTGACTGGGATTCTCAAAGTGATGCCACTCTGATTTATGATCATAAGATCGTTGAAGTCGTTGACATTCTTTATTGATACGAGTTCGCCAGTCTTATCCGTGATAGCCATTGTCTTTACGCCTTTACCTCCACGGTTGGTGATTCTGTAATCTTCAAGAGGGGAGCGCTTGCCATATCCATTTGAAGAAACAACAAGAACGCTTTCATCAGGAGCTCCGGTCATTGTAATCATGCCTACAACCTCATCATCCTCATTTCCAAGTGTCATGCCGCGTACACCGGTAGACATACGACCCATCTCACGCACTTTGGATTCATGGAATCTGATTGCACGTCCTTCTCTGTCGGCCATTATTATTTCTGCATTTCCATCAGTAAGGCGCACATTGATAAGCTGGTCATCTTCGCGGATTATTATTGCATTCACACCATTTGTACGTGGGCGAGAATAGGCATTGAGCGAAGTCTTCTTGATTACACCTTTCTTTGTGCAGAAAATAAGATTGTGGGTAGTGTTATAGCTCTCATCAGTAAGATGTTTGATTCGTATGAAAGCATTTACCTCATCATCCGCATCAATGTTGAGCAAATTCTGGATAGCACGTCCTCTTGAGTTTTTAGCACATTCCGGAATTTCATATACCTTCAGCCAATAGCAACGTCCCTTTCTTGTGAAGAAGAGCATATGGTTGTGGTTGGTGGCAGGATATATGTATTCAATAAAGTCTTGATCGCGGATATCACTTCCTTTAGCTCCGACACCACCACGGTTTTGTGTGCGGAATTCAGAAAGGGGAGTGCGTTTGATATATCCCAAATGAGAGATGGTAATAATCATCTCATCGTCAGGATAATAATCTTCCGCATTCATGTTGAGTGCTATGGGGTTGATAATAGTGCGTCTTTCATCGCCATATTTATCACGGATCTCAATAAGCTCCTCTTTCATGACATTGCGACACACTTCATCGTTATTCAGGATTTCATTAAGACGCGCTATAGTATGCAATAGAGCATCATATTCCGATCTTAATTTATCCATTTCAAGTCCGGTGAGCTGACGCAGCCTCATTTCAACAATGGCACGTGTCTGAATCTCGTCAAGCTCAAACTTGACAGCCAGCTTTTCACGGGCTTCATCAGTGTTGGCTGAATTTCTGATTATTGCGATAACTTCATCAATGTTGTCGCAAGCAATCATCAATCCTTTCAGGATGTGTGCTCTTTCCTCAGCTTTTCTTAGTTCAAATTTTGTACGACGTATTACAACATCGTGTCTATGACCTACGAATGCTTCAAGAAGCTCCTTAAGATTTAATGTTTTAGGGCGGCCATTTACAAGAGCGACATTATTGACACTGAAGGATGTCTGCAATTGGGTCATCTTATAGAGCTTGTTAAGCACTACACGAGCGTTTGCATCACGCTTAATGTCAATAGCGATATGCATTTTTCCTCTTGCGCTTGTATCAGTGATATCCGCTATGCCGTCGATTTTTTTCTCTTCAACAAGCTCAGCAATATTCTTTACAAGATCATTCTTCAGGACTCCATAAGGGATTTCTGAAATAATGATTTGATCTTGATTTCCTTCAGATTCAATTTCTGCTTTTGCTCTGAGAATAATCCTGCCTCGTCCGGTTCGGAATGCTTCTTTCACACCATCAAGGCCAAGGATTTCGCCTCCGGTAGGGAAGTCGGGAGCCTTGATATACTCCATCAGCCCATCAACATCTATTTCAGGATTGTCAATCAATGCAAGAGAGGCATTCAAAGCTTCTGTAAGGTTATGAGGCGGCATATTTGTAGCCATGCCGACTGCGATTCCTGAAGCTCCGTTTACAAGAAGATTTGGGATTCGTGTAGGCAATACACTTGGCTCGGAGAGGGTGTTGTCAAAGTTTGCTACAAAGTCAACAGTGTCTTTGTCAAGGTCTTGCAACATTTCTTCTCCCATTCGAGCAAGCTTGACCTCTGTGTAACGCATGGCGGCAGGCGAATCACCGTCGATCGATCCGAAGTTGCCCTGTCCGAAAACGAGTGGATAGCGGAGGCTCCATTCCTGAGCCATTCTCACCATTGTGAAATAAATGGAAGAGTCTCCGTGCGGGTGATATTTACCCATTACCTCACCTACGATACGCGCAGATTTCTTTGTTTCGCCGGAGAAGAAATTGTTAAGCTCGTTCATTCCATAAAGAACACGTCGATGAACCGGCTTAAAACCGTCCCTGACATCCGGGAGTGCACGGGATACGATTACTGACATTGAATAGTCAATATAAGCGCTCTTCATTTCCGATTCAATATTTATCGGAATTATTTTGTCGTCCTCTTGCATTTTTTTTAATTTTCTTATTGTTTACAGCTTTAAAATTAAAGCTGAATCAAATGTAAGCTGAATATCTGACTTATATTTAAATCGGCTGTGATCAGCTTCTTAAATTCAATAAGTTTATGTGATTAGACATTAAAGCAGCATTACAAATGCATATTTTGCTTCATACAAAAGTAGTGATTTTTTAACAATTTTCAAAATCCGGGCGCCTCGCACCCGTGGTTATCTCGTAGTTGTGCCTTTCCTTATAGAGTCTGATTCAAGAGCTCATTGCATGAACAATCTCTTTTCTCAAAGTTTCTCTTGGGAAAAGACCATAGCGATGCGGTCGTTGTCCGAATTCTCTGAGGCATAAATAAGTTTCATTGCATGAGCGAGGAATTTCTATATCAGTACTTTTTTTTATAATGGGTAGGGATATAGTTTGAATATGCATATTGAATATGCCATGGATTCTAATGAGAGAGCCGATCTCACATTATATAATGCCTAATTTGGCACGAAAATTGCAAATTAATGAAACATAGCAGTTATTATCTTGTTTAAATTATGCCAATCGATATTACAAATTGTTTGGAGGTAATAATTTATGCAGGTTTTATAACCTTAATTTGAAATGGCGACTGTTTGACGTTAAACAGTTTCTAATACACGATATGATAACTGCGCAAAAATAGATATATTAATGAAGAATGATTTTTCACATCAGTTCCGGCCAATTCTTGAACAGGCCTATCAGGAGACTGTAAGATTGAAATCTCCTGTAATTACCAGTGAGCATTTTGTCTTGGCTGCTGTAAGAGATAAAAAAGGATACGCTTTCCGTATCTTATCGCAACTTCATGTTCCTGTGGATAAGATAGAAGAGGAGATTGAGCAGTATCTGAGTGAGCCAAGAAGCGTTTCGGAAACTACCACGCTTTTTGAACAGCAATATAAAATAACTTTAGGAGCCATACGTCATTTACAGCTTGCAACTTCGGAAGCAAGGAAGATGCATGCCTCTGTAATAGGAAGCGAGCATATTATACTTGCTTTGATACATGATGGACGTAATATGGACAGTGAGTTTTTACGCCATATAAAAGAAGATTATTTCAATTTTGATATTTCAATTCAAAATATTGATCCTCGCAACAATCCCTCAGCTTCAGAAATAGAAGATGGAGATGAAGAGGAAGATGAATTCCCTTCATCCAAAGAGAGCATACAATCAGAGAAAACCCATTCAAGCGGGAGATCTGCAAAAAGCGATACTCCGGCCCTTGATAAATTTGGCTTTGACATGACAAAAGCCGCACAAGAGGGTAGACTTGACCCTGTGGTTGGAAGAGAGAATGAGATAGAACGACTCGCTCAGATCTTATCAAGGAGAAAAAAGAATAATCCGGTGCTGATCGGAGAGCCGGGTGTAGGTAAATCCGCAATTGTCGAAGGATTGGCTTTAAGAATTGTCCAGAGAAAGGTGTCACGTATTCTTTTTGATAAAAGAGTAGTGAGTCTTGACATGGCGAGTATGGTGGCCGGCACCAAATATCGTGGACAGTTTGAGGAGAGAATTAAAACTGTGCTTGATGAGTTGAGTAAAAATCCTGATATTATTCTTTTTATTGATGAGATTCATACGATTGTAGGTGCAGGTGGCGGAAATGGATCAATGGATGCCGCCAATATTTTGAAACCAGCTCTTGCAAGAGGGGAGATCCAATGTATCGGAGCAACCACATTGGATGAATATCGTCAGAACATAGAGAAGGATGGAGCTTTGGAACGCAGGTTTCAGAAGGTAATGGTTGAACCCACCACTCCTGAAGAGACTCTTGCAATTCTCAAGCAGGTGAAGGAGAAATATGAGAAGCATCATAATGTAAGCTATACAGATGATGCCATAGAAGCATGTGTTTCGCTTACAGGCAGATACATCTCCGACCGTAATTTCCCTGACAAGGCTCTTGATGCTCTTGATGAGGCGGGAAGCCGTGTTCATATCACAAATATTGTTGTTCCGGAGGAAATCGAGAAACTTGAACATGAAATAGATGATATCAAGCAAGAGAAATTGTCAGCGGCAAAAGCTCAGGAGTATGAGAAGGCAAAATCGCTGAGAGATCTTGAGGTTCAAAAGAAGGAACAGCTGGATGCGGAGAAGAAGAAGTGGGAAAGCCAACTTGATACAGCGCGCCAGGAAGTAGATGAGAACAAGGTGGCGGAAGTGGTGGCTATGATGACAGGCGTTCCAACTCAGAGAATCGCACAAGCAGAGGGCACAAGATTGCTGGAAATGGGCAATGCGCTTCATGGTGCGGTTATCGGACAAGAAGACGCCATTAAGAAAATCGTTAAAGCCATACAACGCAACAGGGTCGGACTTAAAGATCCATCAAAACCTATCGGCTCATTCATGTTCTTAGGCCCTACAGGTGTAGGAAAAACTTTATTGGCTAAGAAACTTGCAGAGTATCTGTTTGATTCTTCGGAAGCTTTGATCAGGATTGATATGAGTGAATTTATGGAAAAATTCACAGTCTCCCGATTAGTTGGAGCTCCTCCGGGATATGTAGGATATGAGGAGGGTGGTCAGCTTACTGAAAAAGTGCGTCGTCATCCATATTCTGTTGTTCTTCTTGATGAAATTGAGAAGGCTCATCCTGATGTGTTTAATATCCTTCTTCAAGTGCTCGATGAAGGTCGTTTGACTGACTCTCTTGGACGCAGGATTGATTTCAAGAACACAATCATTATAATGACCAGCAATATTGGTTCCCGTCAATTGAAAGATTTTGGTGGAGGAATAGGTTTCAACACGGAAACTGTTTCGAAGGAGCAAGCTCATTCAGTAATATCCAAAGCATTGAACAGAGCTTTCTCTCCTGAATTTCTCAATAGGGTTGATGACATTGTAATGTTTGACCAGCTTGAAAAGGACGATATTCAGAAGATAATCGACATAGAGCTTAAAGATTTCTATTCACGAATGGAATCTTTGGGATATTCTCTTAAAATATCAGACAGAGCCCGCAGTTTCATAGCAGAAAAGGGCTATGATAAAAATTATGGAGCACGCCCGCTGAAAAGAGCTATTCAGAAATATCTTGAGGATGAATTGGCAGAGGTGATGCTTAAGTTGAATTCAGAAGGAAAAATAGGTGGCACACTTGATGTGGATTTCACTGACGATGGTGAAGGCAAACTAAGCATATCTTACAACCTTATCCCATCTGAATGAGACAGGAGTCTTGCTGTTTAAATTAAGAAAAAAAAGATGACATGCTGATCAGCACGTCATCTTTTTTTCTTATATGTGAATTGCGTTAATCGATAATCAGATTAAAATTGCAATCCGATATACAATCCAGCTTAATATCCATGCAAGTCCTGTGTTATAAATCACGGATAATATCGTGTATTTCCAGCTTTCTGTTTCTTTTTTAATTGCAGCTATTGTTGCGATACATGGGAAATATAATAATACAAAAACCATGAAGGCAAGAGCCGAAGCTGGAGTAAATGGTGCTTTACCGGTGGCCGGTGAAACTGCTGTAAGTCTTTGGGAAAGCATAGCCTCATCATCTTCACCTACGTATAATACACCTAATGTTGACACAATCACCTCTTTTGCTGAAGCTCCTCCGAGAATCGCGACACATGTTTTCCATCCAAAATCCATGGGAGCCATTACAGGCTGGATGAATTGTCCGATGTGGCCTAAGAATGAGTTCTGTTGTTGGTATTCAACAGCAATTGCCTCGTTGAGTTGCTCCTCTGTGTAATTTGATCTTATATCAACAGGCATTTCCGCCAAAGTTTCCTGATAAACATTCTGAGGAATGTTTTCCTCATTTATACGTGGGAAATATGAAAGAGCCCATATTATTATGGAAGCAACAAGTATGAGTCCTCCCATTTTGTGAAGATATTGTTTTGCTTTTGCCCACATATTCCTAAGAGTGGCTTTTAGTGTCGGCACTCTATAAGGGGGCAATTCCATCACAAATGGAGTTTCATCTTCCTTCAACCAGAATCTTCGCATCAGCCGGGCTGTAAGAACTGCGATTGCTATTCCTAAAATATAAAGCCCGAAGAAAACCAGACTTCCATGATTAGGGAAAAATGCTCCGACAAGGAGAACATAAATTGGAATTCTTGCCGAGCAACTCATGAATGGGTTGATAAGGATTGTAATAAGCCTACTTGATTTGCTCTCAATTATTCTTGTCGACATTATAGCCGGCACATTACATCCGAATCCCATAATCAATGGGATGAACGATTTTCCATGCAATCCCATCTTATGCATGAGCTTGTCCATAATGAATGCCACTCGAGCCATGTAGCCGGAGTCTTCCATAAAGGATATGAATGCATAAAGAATCAGAATATTCGGAAGGAATACAATAACACCTCCGACACCTCCGATGATGCCATCAAGAAGAAGATCTTTAAATGGCCCATCGCTCATATTGGCACCTATGAGATTGGATATATATGACACTAAAGATTCTATCCATTCCATAGGATAGGATCCTAACTGAAATGTTGCCCAGAACATCAGCCACATTATAAGCAGGAACAATGGAAATCCGAAAAGTTTATTGGTGACAATGTCGTCAATCAATTTTGTGGATTTCTCTTCCTTGGCCATATTTCCCTCTGTGGTTTCAGCAAGAGCACCGGCAATAAAGCCATATTTTTCGGCAGAGATAATGGAAGGGAGGTCTTCATTGAGTTCTTCACTTATCGTTTTTTCTGCCTTCGCGCGTAATTCTTCCCAATGGGGATAGTTCTTATATCCCTGTAATATTCTTGTTATCTCAGGATCTCCTTCAAGAAATTTTATAGCTAAATATCTTGGCGAAAAAATGTGGGGTAGGCTTCTGTCTTTCTTGAATTCATCTTTAAGGATTGAAATGGATGATTCAATCTCCGGACGCATTTTTACATGAATGTGGCGAGTTACATCGCAACGCATTTCATAGACATCTATGATTGTGTCAAGAAGATTTGAAACGCCTTCACCCGTGGATGCTACTGTGGGCACTATCGGAACTCCCAACATATCTCCCAGCAGTTTATAATCCAGCTTCCCGCCATTCTTTTTCAACTCATCATACATATTCAAATCTATGATGAGATTGCGGTTCATGTCGATAAGCTCAGTGGTAAGATAAAGATTCCGTTCCAAATTTGATGCCACCACAACATTGACTATTACATCCGGAGCTTCCTCTTTCAGGTATCTTGTCACATATAATTCCTCAGGAGAATATGCGGATACAGAATATGTGCCGGGAAGATCCACTATGTTAATCCTATAGCCCTTATATGTCAATGATCCGCTTTTAGCACCTACTGTCACTCCTGCATAATTCCCTACATGTTCGTGACTTCCTGAAGCGATGTTGAATAAAGATGTTTTGCCGCAATTTGGATTGCCTACAAGTGCCACATTTATTATGCGGTCTTTGCGCACAGAATTATCATCCTGTTCATCATGCATTCCAAATTCAGGTTTCTCATTCTTTGCTTTCTCCCATTCTTCCAAAGGAACAATCTCAATAAGTTCTGCTTCAGCTTTACGAAGGGATATCTCGTAATCCATCAATGAGTATTTTATAGGATCCTGCAAAGGTGCGTTTAGTACCATTGTTACTTCCCGCCCCCTTACAAATCCCATTTCCATTACTCTTTTCCGGAAGGCGCCATGTCCTAATATTTTAATTATGACACCTGCCTCCCCTGGTTTAAGATCAGATAATTTCATATCGTTTTTTGTGGAATATCTTTGGGTATGTGGATTTAGATCAGTGGGTTTGAATATTTATTTAACACACTTTATATTTCTATACTTTGGGCTAATCGTACAAGGATTTTTGATGATTTTTCGATTTTGGGTCAGTCTCATACACAGGAATGTTACTTTGCCTGCATGGGAGAAATCACTCCAATCCTGCGACCCCCTGGACTCTGAATTTTTAAGAGACGGGGTATTACTTAGCTACATACAAAATTACTTGAAAAGAATCAACGATTCAATTAAACTAACTTTTATCTTGAAACGCAGGGGTGAAAATACCTATCATTAGGTATTTTCACCCCTGCGTTTCAAAGTCGTTATAAGTATAATAAGCTATACCTCAATGGGCTTAAAATGGCTTATTCAGTGATGGAATCTGTTGAAGGAGGTGTTATTGCCTCGGGTGTTTGAA